>Ga0209654_1000038_pt1 | contig 133824 bp, 121 predicted proteins | sample SaaInl1SG_22_DNA_FD_184646 | JGI IMG/M metagenome (GOLD analysis project Ga0209654, IMG submission 184646) | Marine microbial communities from expanding oxygen minimum zones in the Saanich Inlet - ESP_161SG_22_DNA (SPAdes) (version 2) | ecosystem: Environmental > Aquatic > Marine > Intertidal... | reverse complement strand
TGTTTATAAATTTAGTGATAATTTAATCGTAAAGTTATCTCCGAAATTTTTCCTCATTGGGCAATAGGAATATTGACCTAGAAAAATTTCAGAATAACTTTACTTACACACTTTATGGTTTAGTACCTAAGTATTGGTGGTGGTATTATAGGTATTGCTTTGGGCGTTTTGGCCTCCTATATTTTAGAAGTAACTACAGGTATCGAAACTATTTTATCACTTAGTTCCATCTTATTATCCTTTTTTGTGGCCACCTTAATTGGTTTAATATTCGGAATTGCACCTGCAAGATCAGCCGCAAACAAAAGCCCAATTGAAGCTATTAGACACGAATAAACTATGAAAAATATTATAATTACATTTTTTTGCTTTCTATCAATTCAAGTATTTAGTCAGCAACAAATCACCTTAAAACAAGCAATAGCGATTGCTCAAGAAAAATCGCCAGAATACAAGGCTTTAATAAATCAAAATCAAGCAAGTTATTGGCGTTATAGAAATTATAAAGCAGGTTTTTTACCACAATTACGTTTACAAGCAACCTTACCACAATATAGAAATTCTGTGAATAGAATAGTTTTAGATGATGGTTCTGATGATTTTAGAAGATCTAATCAAATAAGATTTGATGGAAGTATCTCTTTAAATCAAAATATAGCTTTAACTGGTGGTACTATATCTGTTAGTTCTCAGCTAGAAAGAATAGATAGGTTTGAGCCAAGTGAATCTACAGGTTTTGCAGTAATCCCTTTTTCTTTAAATTATAATCAAAATTCTTTACTCTATAATCCTTTTAAATGGCAAAAGAAAATAGAACCACTTCTTTATGAAGAAGCTAAAAGAGAATTTATAGAGCGTATGGAACAAATTTCTTTAAATACAAGTAGAAGATATTTTGCTTTATTAAAGTCTCAAATACAGGCTAAAATTGCCAAATCTAACCTCTCTAATCAAGATACTTTATTCCAAATTTCTAAAGGTAGATTTAAAATGGGTAAAATAGCAGAAAATGATTTATTACAAATAGAATTATCTGTTTTAAACTCAGAAAATGAAGTAATTACCAATGAAATTAATCTAAAAAGAGCTTCACAAAATTTATCAAGATACTTAGTATTAGATACAGAAAATATTTTATTATCTACTCCAAAAGAGTTATCAACTTTTACTGTAACAGTAGAAAAAGCTTTAGAAGAGGCTAAAACTAACCGAAAAGCTGTTATAGAATTTAGAAGAAGAAGACTGCAAGCAGAACAAGACGTTGCAGAAGTAAAAGGGAACAATAAACTAAGTATGAGTTTAAGAGCAAATTTTGGTATTTCTCAACAAGGAAATCAATTTAATACTTTATTCGACAACTTTAACCAACAACAGAGTGTTGTTTTATCTATTGGAATGCCAATTTTAGACTGGGGTGTATCTAAGTCTAGAAAAAAATTAGTAGAAGCTAATAAAGATTTAGTAAACACAAATATTAAAATAGAACAGCAAGAGTTTGAGCAAGAAATTTATTTACATGTTTTAAACTGGCAGAATCAACGAAACTTTTTAGAAACTACTAAAAAGGCACAAGAAATTGCTTTAAAAAGATATGAAATAGCCAAAAAGAGATTTATTTTAGGTAAGATAACCATAACCGACTTAAATATCGCATTACAAGAGCAAGACAGATCTGTTCTATCGTATTTAAATTCATTAGAAAAATTCTGGAACGACTATTACATATTAAGAAGACTTACTTTATACGACTTTGTAAAAAACAAAAAAATTGAAGTAAAAGACATTATTTATGATTAGAAAATAATTTTAGAAAATTACTTTTTAACGTTTTCTTACCAAAGTTCTGTTGTACTTTTGTTTTACAATTTTAACAACCAATTAAACAAAATGTTGCTATCAAAAAAAATACTAATCCTGTTTTTTTTATTGTCTATAACTGCTTTCAGTCAAGAAAAAATAACTTTAAGTGGTACCGTTTACGATAATAAAAATAATGAAACGCTTATTGGAGTCTCTATATATTTTCCAGAAATTAATATTGGTACAACCACCAATCAATATGGCTTCTACTCAATTACAATACCCAAAGGAAACTACCAAGTACAAGTAAGTTATTTAGGGTTTTCTACCATTGTAGCATCTTTAAAATTATTAGAAAAAACAACAAAAAACTTTAAACTGAAAGAAGCTACAGAAAGTTTAGACGAGATAGTTTTAGAAACTAATATAGAAAAACTAAATATTAGAACGCCGCAAATGAGCGTTAACAAACTTTCCTCTGCAACCATAAAACAAATACCTGTGGTTTTAGGAGAGGCAGATATTATAAAATCCTTAATTTTATTACCAGGTGTAACTAGTGCTGGCGAAGGTGCATCAGGGTTTAATGTTAGAGGTGGCGCAGCAGATCAAAACTTAATTTTATTAGACGAAGCTATTGTTTTTAACTCCTCTCACTTATTTGGTTTCTTTTCTGTTTTTAATCCAGATGTAATTAAAGATGTAAAATTATTTAAAGGAGGTATTCCTGCAAAATACGGTGGTAGATTGTCTTCTGTGTTAGATATTTATCAAAAAGAAGGAAACAGCAAAGATTTTAACGTAACTGGTGGTATTGGTTTGGTTTCTTCTAGATTGTTAATTGAAGGTCCTATTGAAAAAGAAAAAATATCTTTTTTAATTGGTGGAAGATCTTCTTATGCACATTTATTTTTACCACTTTTTGACAATGACAATATTGCTTATTTTTATGATTTAAACACCAAATTAAATTACAGAATTAACTATAGAAACAGCGTTTTCTTTTCGGGGTATTTTGGTAAAGATTTTTTTGGAATTAGCGAAAATTTTATAAATACTTACGGAAATCAGGTAGCTAATTTACGATGGAACCACTTATTCTCTGATAAATTGTTTTCTAATTTATCTTTAATTTATTCTGATTATTTTTATGGGCTAACCTTAGATTTTGTAGGTTTTGAATGGGATTCTGGCATAACCAACTACAATATAAAGTACGATTTTAATCATTATGTAAATGATAAAATAAAATTGAGTTATGGTATCAATAACATTTACACAAAATTTAATCCAGGGAAAATTATACCCAACAGAGAAGATTCTGGTATTGTTGCAGAAAAGCTAATTGACAAATACGCCAATGAATTTGCCTTTTACTTAAATACAGAGCATAAAATCAGCGATAAATTTAGAATGCAATATGGTTTACGATATAGCAATTTTACACGTTTAGGACAAGACGAATTAAATGTGTATGCAAATAATGAAGCTGTAATTTATAATCAAGAATTTAAAAGATACGAATCTGCTACTCTTACAGGAATAGAAAATTTTGAAAGAAGTGATGTGATTGCAAGCTTTAATAATTTAGAACCAAGAGTGTCTATGTCTTATATTATAGACGATTTTACTTCTGTAAAAGCTAGTTATAATAGAATGGTACAATACTTACATCTACTGTCTAACACTGCATCTCCTACTCCATTAGATGTTTGGGCACCCAGTGGAAAATATATAAAACCTCAGTTGTTAGACCAATATGCTGTAGGTTATTTTAAATCTTTTAAAGATGGGAAATACACATTAGAAACAGAAGCGTTTTACAAAGACATACAAAATAGAATAGATTATATAAATGGTGCTAATTTAGTAGCAAATAACGAAATTGAAACCGTTATTTTAAATGGTAAAGCACGTGCTTATGGTTTAGAAATGTTATTAAAGAAAAACGAAGGAGATTTTCAAGGATGGTTTTCTTATACGCTTTCTAGATCAGAACAACTAACTTCTGGTAGAACTGCTAATGAACCAGGTATCAATAATAGCGAATGGTATAGTACACCATTTGATAAAACACATGATTTTTCTATAAATGCAAGTTACAAACTAAATGAAAAATGGAAATTCAACAGTAATTTTGTTTTTCAAACTGGGCAACCTGCCAATTATCCAGTGGGTCAATATGAAATACAAGGTTTAAATGTGCCTATTTTTGATGATAATAGAAGAAATGCAGATAGGTTACCTGCCTATCACAGATTAGATATTTCTGCAACATTAACCCCCAAAAAAAATAAAAACAGAAAATGGCAAGGAGAATGGGTTTTTGGTATTTACAACTTGTATGGCAGACAAAATGCAGCTTCATTAGCATTTAGACAAAATCAAGAAACCTTTAGAAACGAAGCTGTACAAACCTCTATTTTTGGTATTGTACCTTCTGTAACTTATAATTTTAACTTCTAAGAACATGAAAAAATTATATATACTACCCGTTTTAATGATTATGCTTTTTTCAAATTGCGAAAAAGTTGTAGATATAGAGGTTCCTACAATACAACCAAAATTAATTATTGACGCATCTTTTGAAGTTTTTTTTGACAAAATACCTGTAAACGCAAATACTGTTGTAAAACTTAGATTGTCTGCCGATTATTTTGAAGAAACAATTCCAACTGTAACCAATGCAACCGTATTTTTAACAGACTTATCAAACAACACAATTATTAATTTTTCTGATGGAGATGCTGATGGAAATTACGAACCCTTAAATCCTTTTATCCCTATAGATAATGTTACTTACGAATTGACAATTATTTACGATAATGAAACTTATAAAGGTACTGCTACTAAAGTGAAGTCAACGCCGTTATCAAAAGTAGAACAAGGAGATAAAACCTTATTTTCTGGGGAAGAAATTGAATTAAAAATAAGTTTTAAAGATAACATTTTAGAAGAAAATTATTATTTATTTAATATAGATTTCTATAACTTTCTAACAATTGAAGACCGATTTTTTAATGGTACTAATTACAATTTTTCTTACTTTTATGAAGATGAAAATATTGAATTTCCACAAGAAATCGATATCAAAATTTCAGGAATTACAAAAGAATATTTTACCTACTTTAGAGTATTGGTAGATCAAAGTGGTCAAAATTCTGGAGGTCCTTTTGAGACTGTTCCATCCTCACTTTTAGGAAACATGATCAATACAACCAACAAAAGTAATTTTCCTTTGGGTTATTTTCATATTTCAGAAACAGATACATTTACCATCAGTTTAGTTGAAAAGAGTAATTAAAATCTATTTTAAAACTAATAAAATTTTTAATTTTTTAAAATTATATTTTCTGTATTTTTGATGGCAATGGAATTTATTAAAACTACAGAGCAAGACTCTAAATACAATCATCTAGAAAAGATGACTGTAACAGAATTGTTAACCAACATTAATACTGAAGACAAAACTGTGCCTTTGGCTGTTGAAAAAGCCTTACCTCAAATATCCTCTTTAACAGAAAAAATTGTACATAAATTACAAAAAGGAGGCAGACTTTTTTATATTGGTGCTGGTACTTCTGGTAGATTGGGTATTGTAGATGCTTCTGAATGCCCACCAACTTTTGGTGTACCCCAAGAATTGGTTGTAGGCCTAATAGCTGGTGGAGATATTGCTATAAGAAAAGCCGTAGAATTTGCAGAAGACTCTAAAACCCAAGGTTGGCAAGATTTACAAAAACATCAAATTTCTAAAAAAGATATTGTAATTGGTATTGCTGCTTCTGGCACCACTCCATACGTTATTGCGGCACTACAAAATTGCAATTCAAATGGAATTATTACAGGATGTATTACCTGTAATAAAAATAGCCCATTAGCACAAGTTTCTCAATTTCCAATTGAAGTAATTGTGGGCTCAGAATTTGTTACTGGTAGTTCTAGAATGAAAGCAGGCACAGCTCAAAAATTAGTACTAAATATGTTGTCTACAGCTACTATGGTTCAATTGGGTAAAGTAAAAGGTAACAAAATGGTAGATATGCAACTTTCTAACAATAAACTAGTAGAAAGAGGTAATAAAATGCTTGCTAAAGAACTAGATATCAACTTAGAGGAAGCATCTATTTTGATAAAAAAATATGGCAATGTTAGAAACGCAATAGAAAATTATAAAAATGAGTACTAACGTTAATTTATTAGGCAAAGGCTTAAAGTATTTAGCCGTTTTAATTTTCTTATTTATTGCTTCACCAATTACCCTTACCATGGGTTATAAAGCTTTAAACAAGTTTAAAGATACTCCTAAAGAATACATTTCTTACTTAATTTTAGCTGCAGCAGCTATCTTATTAGTTTTTACTATCTTTTTTGCGTTTAAAACTTTTAAAATTTTATTAAAAGCGATTTTTAACAATTAATTACAAGTAGCATTCTGATGGTATTATTGTTATTATATCATTTCTAGATACGTTAGTTAGAACTGTATATTGGAAAAAATCAATTGCCTTATGACTAGGTGAAATTGAAACAAAACTTCTAGTAAAAGCAGGTTATACAGCTTTATTATTGATAAAAAAAGCGCCTAAGAAATTAATAATTTCGATTTTAAAAGACACATTACTAATTATGGAAATGAACGCTTTAGAGGTAAAGAAACAGATTCATAATTAGCAGGTTTTGTAAAGGCAAAATTTAAAAGTACTCTTTTTTAATTCTTAAAAATTATCTTATTAATTTTTTATACTTAATTCGTTTTGGCATTAAATCTCCTCCTAAACGTTTTTTCTTATTTTCTTCATAATCTGAAAAAGAACCTTCAAAGAAATATACCTCACTATTCCCTTCAAAAGCTAAAATATGTGTACAAATTCTGTCTAAAAACCATCTATCGTGAGAAATAACTACAGCACAACCTGCAAAGTTTTCTAGACCTTCTTCAAGTGCTCTTAATGTATTTACATCTAAATCGTTTGTTGGCTCATCTAACAACAATACGTTTCCTTCTTCTTTTAAGGTCATTGCTAAATGCAAACGGTTACGTTCTCCACCAGAAAGTGTATTTACTTTTTTATTTTGTTCTGAACCAGAAAAATTAAATCTACTTAAATAAGCTCTAGAGTTAACTTGTCTGCCTCCCATCATTACTAAATCTTGCCCATCAGAAAAATTCTCCCAAATGGTTTTATTTGGATTAATATCTGAATGTGCTTGATCTACATAGGCTATTTTTGCAGTTTCTCCAACATGAAAACTCCCTTTATCTGGAGTTTCTTCGCCCATAATCATTTTAAAAATAGTGGTTTTACCTGCACCATTTGGTCCTATAATACCAACAATACCTGCTTGTGGTAAATTAAACTCTAAATTTTCGTATAATAATTTGTCCCCAAAGGCTTTAGAAACACCTTGAGCTTCTATTACATTGGTTCCTAAACGTGGTCCATTTGGAATGTAAATTTCAAGTTTTTCATCAACTTGTTTTTGGTCTTGACTTAATAATTTATCATAATTTTTTAAACGTGCTTTTTGCTTTGTTTGACGGCCTTTAGCCCCTTGCCTAACCCATTCTAACTCTCGTTCTAGAGTTTTTTGACGTTTAGAAGCTGTTTTACTTTCTTGCTCCATTCTTTTAGATTTTTGGTCTAACCAAGAAGAGTAATTTCCTTTCCAAGGAATACCTTCACCTCTATCCAACTCTAAAATCCAACCTGCAACATTGTCTAGAAAATACCTGTCATGAGTTACAGCTATTACAGTACCTTTATATTGTGCTAAATGATGTTCTAACCAATGTACAGATTCTGCATCTAAATGGTTGGTAGGCTCATCTAACAATAAAATTTCTGGTTCTTGTAATAATAATCTACACAAAGCTACTCTACGTTTTTCACCTCCAGAGAGTACTCCTATTTTTTTATCAGATTCTGGTGTACGCAAAGCGTCCATGGCAATTTCTAATTTAGTATCTAATTCCCAAGCATTTGCAGCATCAATTTTGTCTTGTAATTCTGCTTGTTGGTTCATTAGTTTCTCCATCTTATCTGCATCAGAATACACCTCTTCTAATCCAAACATGTCGTTTATTTTGTTGTATTCATCTAAAATTGCTACCGTTTCTGCAACACCTTCTTTTACAACTTCTAAAACGGTTTTCTCTGGATCTAATTGAGGCTCTTGTTCTAAATACCCCACTTTATAGCCAGGAGAAAAAGTTACTTCTCCTTGAAAATTCTTTTCTACGCCTGCAATTATTTTTAACAAGGTTGATTTACCTGAACCGTTTAGACCAAGAATCCCGATTTTTGCTCCATAAAAAAAACTTAAATAAATATCTTTTAAAACTTGTTTCCCTGTAGATTGGTAGGTTTTAGAAACTTTATTCATCGAAAAGATGACCTTCTTATCATCACTCATTATTCTATAATTTTAAAAATTAGATTTAAAAAATCGCCCGAAAAAGGCGATTGAAAAATTGATTTGTTTATAAATTAAACACGCCCTTTTAAAGCGTTAAATACCCATGCAATTGCAAAAAAGCCTAGACCTACAGAAGCAAAACCCCAGCCAGCAACATCATCATATCTAAAAGCGCCCATGGCAATTAAGCCAAGTCCTACCAATATCATAATAAAAGTTGCCCATGCAAGTACTGTATTTTTATTCATTCCCATATTTATAATTAGTTAGTTTCAAAAACAAATATCGTTAGTTTTTTTCGGATGCTAAAATTTTGTTTTTTTTTAAAAAAAAGTAAATATCATTTTTATTAAAACCTTCTACCCCCCATACCCATACCTCTTGTTCTATTAATGTTTTGAGGTTGTCTAGTATTTCTACTTTTTTGTTGTGGAATCAGTTTTCTTTTTTCTCTTTTTTGATATTTTAACCACTTTTTAAATTGTTTTTTAGATAAAAATTCTTTTAAAGTAGTGTTTAATGTCTTCTCGTAAACGACTACAGAGTCTCTAATAGGCAAAACTGTGGCTTCTATTTTTTTTCTTACTTTTAAAGCTAAATCTCTATCTTTATAAAGTTGTTTTCCAGCAGAATTTACAATTAAGTCTAACTCTTGAAGGTTTGGTGTATTTAAAAAAGAAATCTTTTTAATTTTATCGTTGTAATTTCTTAGCGCTTTTATGGTTTTATTTTTAGTTACATCATCCTTTACTTTAATCTCTTTTGGTATTTCAGATAATTTATAATAAAAAATATTTGATGCATTTTTTGCATTGTATTTTACCATTTCTGGTGCATCTTGTGCAAAAATACCAATGCTAAAAAATAAAATTATTATAGATACTAAATTTTTCATGTTTTAGATATTTTTACAAAAATAAGAAAAGATTATAGTTTAGCTGCCAATCTTGCTCCTTGATTTATAGCTCTTTTTGCATCTAACTCACTTGCAAAATCTGCACCACCAATAACATGTACATTTTTACCTAAATCTAATAAAGGTTGATGCAGTTCTTTAAACGGTATTTGACCTGCACAAATAACAACATTGTCCACTTCTAAAACTTTTGCTTCATTATTTTGAGTGTAATGCAAGCCTTGATCATCAATTTTTTGATAAGATACTTCACCAATAAACTGTACATTTTTCTTTTTTAAAGTTGATCTATGAATCCAACCTGTGGTTTTACCTAAATTGCCTCCAAATTTACCAGCACTTCTTTTAAACATGTATATTTCTCTTGGTGAATGATGAAGATTAGGTTTCACACCTTCAATACCTGCTCTGGCTTTTAAAGTTTTGTCAATTCCCCATTCTTGCAACCAAGCATCTATATTTTTAGATGTTGATTCACCTTCGTGAGATAAATATTCTGAAACATCAAAACCAATACCACCTGCACCAATTACAGCAACACGTTTACCAACTGGTTTTTTATGTTTTAAAACATCAATATAACTAAGTACTTTTGGGTGATTAACACCTTCAATATTTAGCACTCTAGGTTTTATGCCAGTAGCAATTACTATTGCATCAAAATCAGAATTTTCTAAATCTGCAACACTTACTTTTTTATTTAATTTGAGGGTTACCTTATGGATTTCGATTTGTTTATTAAAGTATCTAATGGTTTCATAAAACTCTTCTTTACCAGGAATTTGTTTTGCCATATTAAATTGACCACCAATTTCTGATGCAGCATCAAACAAAGTAACCTGATGCCCTCTTTGAGCAGCAATTGTTGCAGCGGCTAAACCTGCTGGACCTGCACCAACTACTGCTATTTTTTTGCGATTTCGTGTTTGAGAATAGCTTAATTCTGTTTCATGACAAGCTCTTGGATTTACCAAACAACTGGCCACTTTTTGTTTAAAAACATGATCTAAACACGCTTGATTACAGCCAATACAAGTATTTATCTCATCTGCTCTTTCCTCTTTTGCTTTGTGTACCCATTCTGGATCTGCCAAAAAAGGACGCGCCATAGAAACCATATCTGCATCTCCCTCTGCCAAAACTTTTTCGGCAGTCTCTGGCATATTAATTCTATTAGAAGTAATTAACGGAATGTTAATTTCAGCTTTCATTTTTTTGGTTACCCAAGTAAATGCAGCTCTTGGAACTGAAGTAGAAATTGTAGGAATTCTAGCTTCGTGCCAACCAATACCTGTATTAATAATCGTTGCACCAGCTTTTTCTATTGCTTTAGCTAATTGTACAATTTCTTCCCAAGAACTGCCCTGTTCTACCAAATCTAACATAGAAAGTCTATAAATAATAATAAACTTATCGCCTACGGCTTTTCTTGTTTGTTTTACCAATTCAATAGGAAAACGCATTCTATTTTCATAAACTCCACCCCATTTATCTGTACGTTTATTGGTTCTTTTTGCTATAAATTGGTTGATTAAATAGCCTTCTGAACCCATAATTTCTACTCCATCATAACCTGCTATTTTTGATAATTTTGCAGATCTCACAAAATCTTTAATCGTTCTTTGAATACCAGATTCTTTTAATTTAAAAGGTGTAAATCTATTAATGGGTGCTTTTATTTTTGAAGGTGCCACATTAAAAGGATGATATCCATATCTACCCGCGTGTAAAATTTGCATACAAATTTTACCTCCAACTTCATGTACTGCTTTTGTTATTTTTTGATGATGTTTTGCATGCTTTTTTGTAGACATTCTTGCTGCAAATGGTCCTGTCCAACCTTGTATATTTGGCGCTATACCTCCTGTTACAATTAAACCTACGCCACCTTTTGCCCGTTCTGCATAATAAGCTGCAATTCTATCTATACCATTTTTTTCTTCTTCTAAACCAGTATGCATAGAACCCATTAAAATTCTATTTTTTAAGGTTGTAAAACCTAAATCTAAGGGTTGAAAAATGTGTGGATATTTACTCATTTCAATATATTATTCTAATTAAAAAAATGAATTTAAAACTATCAAAGTTTAGATTCCTGTTTTCACAGGAATGACAGTTTCAACTGAATTTTGTGGCAGAGCGACAAAAAACTCTCTTTATTTATTATGCACGCATAATACTTGCAAGATATGTTTATTTTTTGGGATTAAAAAAAATTGCCCCAAATTCATGAATTATTAGCATTCATAAACTTGGGGTAATTGTATTAAAAGGTAAATGTTTATAAAACTTATTAGAAAAATTAAATCATTGGAACATCTATAATCAATAATTTACTATTTTTTGTTGCTTTTACTGCTACTTTGTCTGTTTCTATAATTCCAACAGCATCTCTATTTTGTAAAGTTTCATCAGCAACTGTAACCTCTCCGTTAATTAAGAAAAAATAAGCACCATTTTTTAGTTGGTATTCGGTTTTAAAACCTTCTTCTAAATCAATCATAGAAATATATCCTTGTTGATGTATGGGCAACGAACCTTCTACTTGTTTATCTCTTGGAGACACCAAGGTTTGAAACTTGTTTTTTCTACCATCTTGCTCAAACACTTTTTGATCATAATAAGGGGTTACTTCTTGTTTTTCTGGTAAAATCCAAAGTTGTAAAAAATTACTTTCAGAAGTTTTACTATCATTAAATTCTGAGTGTGTTATACCTGTTCCTGCACTCATTACTTGTACCTCTCCTACTTCAATGGCACGTTTGTTTCCCATGCTATCTTTGTGAGACAAAGGTCCTGTAATTGGTATCGAAATAATTTCCATATTTCTATGAGGATGTGTACCAAAGCCCATTTTTGGTTGCACAACATCATCATTTAGTACTCTTAACATCCCAAAATTCATTCTTTCTGGGTTTTGATAACTAGCAAAACTAAATGTATGATATGATTGTAACCATCCATGATTTGCGAATCCTCTTGTGCTTGCTTTGTGCATTGTTTTTTTCATTATAAACTTTATTATAACCTTAAACTTGATTCAAGATGTTGTTATTATTTTTAAATTCCTGTTTACGCAGGAATGATAAATTAAAAGTTTCTAAAATTTTATTTTAGAAAGCATTTTTTCAATATAAATACCCCATTTTTCCTTGCTGATAATCGCGCATTGCTTCTAAAATTTCTGTCTGCGTATTCATCACATAAGGGCCATATTGGGTTATTTTTTCTTTAATAGGTGCTCCTGATAAAATTAAAATTGAACTTTCTTTTTGTGCTTCAAATTTTATAGTATTTCCATCTTGATGAAAAGTTACCATTTGATGCGCTCCTTTTTGTAAAACTGCTGTATCGTTTATTAAAATTTCTCCATCTAACAAATAGATTAAAGATTGATGATTTTCTGGAATTTCTATTTCAATCTGTCCATTTTCTTTAGCTTTTGCAGTAAAAACATTTACTACAGTTTGTGTTAGAATCTTACCATATACATCACTTTGATTTCCAGCAATAATATTTAATTGTACCTTTTGATCTTTAGAGATTATTTTAGGAATTTCTTCATCTTCTAAATGTTGATAATTAGGTGTTATCATTTTGTCTTTTGCAGGCAAGTTTAGCCAAAGTTGAATCCCTTCTAAATCTCCACCTTTTTTTACAAACTCTTTTGTAGGTGCTTCTGCATGAATAATTCCACGACCCGCTGTTGTCCATTGCACACCACCCGCTTTTACAACCATTTCATTACCCAAAGAATCTCTATGAAATTGTTCGCCTTTAAACAATAGTGTTATGGGCTCAAAACCTCTGTGAGGATGTGGGCCTAAATCAAAAGGATTGTTAAATTCTGAAATGGCGTATGGACCATAGTGGTGCAATAATAAAAATGGATCTACATTTTCTATTCCTTGTGAAGGCAGAGGCTGTCTCAAACGTATTGGCCCCATATTTACTAAAGGGCTTGTTACTGTATGCTGTATTGTTTTTAATTTTGTCATGACTTTTCTTACTTAAAAATAATTTACAAGGAAAATATTTTGAGATTTTTTTATCTTATTTTATCTAGTAAATCACTTAAAACATTGGCTTCTTCTTCTGATAGTTTCTCTAAAAAAGATAATTTATCATGTTTATCTATGGCAGATAATAATTCTAAACCTTGATTGGTAATTTTTACATAAACCACTCTTCTATCGTGCTCACAACGTTCTCTTTCTATTAGTTCTTTATCACACAACTTATCCATTAAACGAGTGGCATTAGGTGCTCTTTCTATCATTCTATCTTTAACAATTTGCACTTTTATTTTTCCTTTTGCACCTCTTAAAATTCGTAATATATTATATTGTTGCGGTGAAATTCCGTAAGGTTTGAAAAACTCATTTTCTTTACTGCTTAACCAATTAGCTGTGTACTTTATATTGATTAAAGCTTTTACTTTATTGGTTTTAAAACTTGATTTTATATCATTAGAAATGTCTCCCATTTATTTAGTATTAGGTATTAAGTAGACAGTACTAAGTGCTAAATAATGACTATAAACCATCAACTGTATACTTAAAATTACGCTCTTAATTTTAAATCTTGCATTATTTTATTAAACTCCTCTGTTGTTGGTGTTAAATAGACTTTGTTATCCACAAATAAAGTGGGATATTTTACAATACCATTATACAGTTCTTTACTGTGCTCTCTAGCTTCTACATCTTTTGATATATCTTTGTACGTATAAGGTTCATCAATCGAGTTTAAAAAATTTTTAAACGCTACAGTGTATGGATGGCCTTTTTTTCCATATAAAATTATCTTCATTTCTTAATTGTTTACAAAACTTTCAAACTGCGTTAATTGTTGTTTCAATAAAGTTAAATGTTTTTTACTTGCAAGTTTACTATCCTTAAAATTATCAGAAAAATTTGGTAAAGAAAAAGTTAGTAATTCTTTTGCTCCATGCCTTGGAAAACGTTGTTCTGCTGCTGCTAAAACAAATTTACCTCCCATACCTCCTGGCGAAGTTGCCATCAATAATAATGGTTTTTCTCTAAATAGTTTATTATTTATTCTTGAGGTCCAATCTATAACGTTTTTAAATGCTGCTGCATAAGAACCATTATGTTCTGCCATAGAAATAATAAATCCATCATAATTATCTAGCAATTCAGAAAACCTCTTTGCTTCTTTTGGGAAACCATTTTCTTGCTCTTCATCTTCACTATAGATTGGCATTGAAAAGTCTCTTAAATCAACTACATCAAATGAGGTGTTTTCTAATTTTTTTGCAGCAAAAGTTGCTAATTGTTTGTTTATTGAAGTAGAACTTGTACTGCCAGCAAATGCTAATACTTTTTTCATATTTATAAATTTATAAGCAAAGTTACAAAATATAATTTTATTTACCAAGGGTAATAAATCCATGGAAATATATTAATTTAAACACAAAGTTATGTATCTACAAACAGGTTTTGAGTAATTAAAAACTTTCAAAAAATGTGGTTAATTGTTGACCTTCGTAGTAATTTAAAGATTCACTTTATACTTCATTTTTAAAACAATTACATTGTATTTTCTAAAAAATGAATAAAATTAGAACTCAAAAATCAAAGAAATTGTTTAACCAATTTAAAAAAAATGATTTTGTAATCTTTTAAATCAATAACTGTTTGACTTGTACATATTGTAATAACATAATTGTTCTTGCATCAATTATATCGTTATTTTCTATCATTTGTAAAGCTTCTAAAAATGAAATCTCTAACACTTCAATTTCTTCATTTTCTGAGGCTAAACCCCCTCCGTTATCTATTTTATCGTCATCATTAAACTCTGCAACATACAAATGCACTTGTTCTTTCATTAATCCCGGTGATAAAAAAACAGTAGCAACTTTTTTTAATTTTGAAAAGTGATACCCAACTTCTTCTTTAGTTTCTCTAATTACTGTGGTTTCTGGTGATTCGTTTTCATCAATAGCACCTCCAACTACTTCGATTGAAAATCCATTTTTTACCCCAGCAACATACATCGGGATTCTAAACTGCTTAGAAAGTATCACTTTTTTTGTAGAAGTATTATACAACAATATTGCAACTCCATCATTTCTGCCATAGACTTCATGCGTAAGACGTTCAACTTTTCCATCCTTGAAAAGAAAATCGAAACTTACTTGCTCTAATTTTGCCCAAAAGCTGGAAATTACTTTCGAGGTTACGTTCTTAATACTGTTGTTCATTATCATCTTTTTATATTTATAAAAACTTTTAAATATAAATACTTATCGACTAAAATAATTTTATGTTTTCAATTTCGTTAATAATTTTGTACTAAAAAAAAAGATTGATACTAAAATAAAGTGCAATTAAACTAATTTTGATTCAAGAAGTCTAATTATTTTATAGGTTATTTATTTTCTAACTGATTTATTATTACTTTTAGAAAAATTTTTACCAGAAAAAAATTTATGCAAAATTTAAAACCCTCATTTTTCTTAGTACTCTTTTTTTTTATTGGAGTAACAACCATAAATGCACAATTAAGTAAAAAACATTTTATACCGCCTTTAACGTATGCAGAAACAGGAAATGCCAATCCTGAAGAGCAATATTTTTATATTTCAACCCCTAGTTCTAATAATGTTTCATTTACCATTAAACAAATTGGTTTCCCTAATAACAATATTACAGGTTTTGTTTCTAAATCTAATCCACAAGAAATTTTTATAGAATCTGGAGATTCGCAATTATTTGTTTCTTCTCCTCAAACAAGTGTAATACATAACAATAAAGGCTATATTATTGAAGCAGATGATGTAATTTATGTTTCTGTTAGAGTTTTAGCTGGTGGTGGTGCACAAGCTGGGGCATTAGTTAGTAAAGGTTCTGCAGCTCTTGGCACAATTTTTAGAGCTGGAATGTACACTAATGAAAACCCCCAAAGTAATTATCTCAATTTTATTTCTGTTATGGCATCCGAAGATAACACACAGGTTACTTTTAGTGATTTACCAACTGGTATAGCTGTTAAAAACTACTCAGGAACTTTACCTATTTCTATAACTTTAAACGAAGGAGAAAGCTATATTGTAGCCACAAATGCTGCAGATAACACTATAAATAAAGATGGCTTAATAGGAACCTTAATAAATTCAGATAAACCAATTGTTGTTAATCTAGGTTCTGCTAATGGTAGTTTTCATAATGGAGGTGGAAGAGATTATGGTATAGATCAAATTGTAGGATTAGATAAAATAGGAACAGAATATATTTTTGTTAAAGGTGATGGCGAAAATGGCTGGGAAAATGTATTAATTGTTGCTCATGAAGATGATACAGAAATAAGAGTAAATGGTAACAGTAATTTTTTTGCTAAAATACCTGCTGGAGGATACGCTCTAATTGAAGGAAATCAATTTAATAATGGCAACTTATTTGTACAAACAACCAAACCTGTATTTGCTTATCAAGGAGTTGGCGCTAGTAATAGTGAAGCCAACCAAGGAATGTTTTTTGTACCTCCTTTAAGTTGTGAGAGCAGAGGAAAAGTAGATAACATTCCCTTTATAGAAAATATCGGTAATGTTACTTTTACAGGAGGAGTAACTGTGGTAACCAATGCAAACGCAACTGTTACCATAAATTCGGAGCCAATTGCTAATTTTTCTACTTCTGGCCCTTTTGAAATTGATATAAATAATGATGGAATCTCTGATTACGAAACCTATAAAGTAACAAATTTAACAGGAGCCATAAGTGTAGAAAGTAGCGAAGAACTATATTGTGCTTATTTTAATGTTAATGGAGCTGCCACATCTGGTAGTTTTTACTCTGGTTTTCCTTCAAACCCAGAGATTAATTTTGATGCCTCTGTTACAGCCTTAGGAAATTGTATACCAAACGTAACTTTACAAGCAGCAAACACAGATGCTTTTGATAGGTTTGAGTGGCAATTTTTTGATGAAAGTATGAATACTTGGGTACAAAAAAGTACAAATTCAAACTATTCACCAGTCATTTCTGAACCAGGAAGATATCGTCTAATTGGTACCATAGATTGTACAGGAGCAACATTTAATTCTGTAGAAATCCCAGTAAGTTTATGTCCTGATGATTATGATAACGATCTAATTATAGATAATCTAGACTTAGATTTGGATAATGACGGAATTTTAAATGTAATTGAATCTTTTGGTGATGGTATCCTTAATTTTTCAGATATAGATAATCCTTCGATAAATACAAATAGTAAAGTTATAAACAATTTTTTTACTACAGAATTGACAAAATCTGGAAATGTTGATTTTGTTGGTAATCCTAATGGAAACTTCACTTCTACCATTAATGAAAACAGTACAAGTAATGCTTCAATTTTTTATATTTTAAATAGTACAGAAACCTTTAATTTTGAATTTACACAAAATCAAGCTATTACTCATTTTAGAATAGATGGAGAAGAATTTGAAATAAGTATTGCGCCATCTGCTAAAAATATAACATTAATAGACCCTGATAATATTTTAATGGTAGACACCAATTTTGATGGAGAATTTGAAACAGGAGTCACCAATTTCTCTAGTTCATTAATTCGTTTTAAATACAATCCAAATCCAAATGGAACAATACCTTTTAAGTTTGTTGCTAATGATGTAGAGAAATTCCTCTTTTTACATACAGCCACATCAAATGTGTTAAATTCTATTTTTAATGCTTCATTAAAACTTACCAGTGTTAAAAGAGACTCTGATGGAGATGGCATTGAAGATGCTTTAGATTTAGATTCTGACAATGATGGAGTTCCAGATTTGTTTGAAGCTGCTAATCAAAAAATTAATTTAACAAATACAGATGCTAATTTAGATGGTTTAGATGATATTTTTGATAGTTTTACATTAATAATGGATACTGATGGAGATGGTGTTCCTAATTATTTAGATTTAGATTCTGATAATGATGGAATATACGATTCCACAGAATCTAGCCATAATTTAGACACCAATGTTGATGGTTTAATAGATGGTTTTACAGACACCAATTCAAACGGAATTACAGATAATTTAGAAAATGATATATCTGTAACCACTCTTTCAGTTAATTACTCAATTGCAGATACAGATTCAGATGGTATTTTTAATTTCTTAGAATTAGATTCAGATAACGACGCTTGTTTTGATGTTATTGAAGCGGGTTTTACAGGTAATGGATCTGGTATTTTATTTGCCAACCCTTTTGTTGTAGATTCAAATGGTCTAGTAATTAACAATACAAATGGCTATACAACTCCTAGTATAAACTATACAACAAGTGCTGCCATCGTAATAAATAGTTTTACAAATGTTACATTTTGTGAAAACTCAACAAGTATGATTACCATAGATACTACTGCAGATGGTTTTCAATGGGAAGTTTCTATAGATAATGGTACAAATTGGAGTCCTATTTCGAACAATGCTATTTATAATGGTGCAAATACCAAAGATTTACAAATTACAAATATACCTTTGTCTTTTAACAACAATCTTTACAGAGTTCTATTAACAAAAGTAGGAAATTCATGTGAAAAAATTTCTAATGCCATTACAGCCAAAATTAATCCAGTACCTGTTGTCGTTGCAGAAGTAGACTTATTACAATGCGATGATGATTTAGACAGAATATCATCAGTAAACCTTACAGAAGCAGAAATTTCTATTTCTTCAAATTCGACAAACGAAACTTTTCAATATTTTGAAAATGAAGCAAATGCAAAAGCTGGAACACCTTTAGTGGCTGATGAAATTCGTTTTCCCGTAAATCAAACTGGAGAAGCTTGGGTTAGAACCATTTCTTCAGAAGGATGTTTTACGATTTCTAAGATTAACATTGAAGTAGAAGCTGCTGCAGATGTAGCTTATAATAAAGAATTTCCTAGCGTTTGTGATGATTTTCTTCAAGAAGATGGTACAAATGGTACACTAAATGATGATACTGATGGAATCACAAATTTTGATTTTAGTATTGCTAACACAGAAATTTTAGCATTTTTCCCAATAACTTTACGTCCAGATTTAGAAGTTTCTTATTATGAAACCACTGCAGATAGAACTGCTGTAATTAATGCCATTGGTAATATTTCTAATTATAGAAACATCGGTTATCCTTCTAATAATACAAGGCAAACTATTTATTTTAAAATAACCAACAAAAACAATAACAACTGTTCAGGTACTGGAGAGTTATACTTAAAAACAGACTCCACACCAACTGCAAACCCAGTTACAGATTTAGAATTATGTGATGATGTTACAGATGGTGATGCAGAAAACGGAATTATACAAAACTTCGACTTAGAAGCTCAAACAGCTACTATTTTAGGCTCTCAAAATCCTGCCGATTTTTCGGTAACCTACCACCTTTCTGCAGCTGAAGCAAATTCAGGTTCAAACCCGCAAGCTTCACCTTTTGCTAATACAGTTAGAGATATACAACCAATTTTTGTACGAGTAACCAACAATAACACTGGTTGTTTTACAGATCATACCAGTTTTAATCTAATTGTAAATCCTATTCCTGTGGCAAATTTTGTGGCAGATTTAGAAATCTGTGATGATAATTCTGATGGCTCTGCCAGAAACGGTTTTTCACAATCTATTGATTTAGACTCCCAGACTTCTGGTATTTTGGGTATACAAGATCAAAGTATAAATGCTGTAACCTATCATCGTTCTTTTGCTGATGCCCAAAGTGGTAATAACCCTTTGGTATCTCCTTATTCTAACGAAACTCCAAATAGAGAAACCATTTACATCAGAATAGAAAATACAGATACAGGCTGTGTAAACAGTATTTCTAATTTTGATGTTATTGTAAACCCTGAGCCTACTTTTACACCTGTTTCTAACCTTTCTTATTGTGATGATGATTTGGATGGTGATGATACTAATGGAATCATTCAAAACATCGATTTAGATAGCCAAATTCCAGCTTTATTAGGTTCGCAAGATCCAGATGATTTTAATGTTACATTTCATGCAAATGATATAGATGCTGCTACTGGATTTGCACCAATTGCTTCTCCTTACACCAATTCAAATCCTACAGAAACTATTTTTGTTCGCATTCAAAATAAAAGAACTTTGTGTGTAAATGATGACGCTAGTTTTCAGTTAATAGTAAATCCTTTACCTGATTTTATGGTAACTTCTCCTCAAATTATTTGTTTAAATGATACACCTTTAACCATTGGTGTAGAAAATCCTGCAGGTGTATACACTTATCAATGGAAAGATTCATCAGGAACAATTATTAGTTTTGCAGAAACTGCAGATGTTACAGTAGGTGGAAATTACACAGTTACTGCAACAACAACCAATGGTACCAATTGTACTAGATCAGAAACCATTGTTGTGAACGAATCCAATCCTGCAACCTTATTATCTAGTTTTGTAACCATTGTAGATGAAGGCAATATTATTGGTAGTAATGCAAATTTATCTATCTCTATAGATACTATAAATAACGATTTAGGTCCTGGTGATTATCAATTTGCATTAAAAAATGATGATGAAAACACCACCACTCCATTTCAAAACGAACCTTTATTTGAAAACTTAGAAGGTAGTATTTACACCATTATTGTAAACGATAAAAATGGCTGTGTACCAGATGCTACTTTGCAAGTTTCTGTTATTCAATTTCCAAAATTCTTTACACCAAATGGCGATGGTAAAAATGATACTTGGGCAGTAAAAGGCGCTAACAAAACTTTTTATCCGAATGCAAGTATCAATATTTTTAATAGGTATGGTAAATTAGTCGCACAAATTCCTATAGACTCCCAAGGTTGGAATGGTACTTACAATGGCAAATTACTAACCTCAGATGATTATTGGTATAACATCACCTTAATTCCTGCTGACAAAACTAAACCAACCATCAACAAAAAAGGAAATTTTTCTTTGGTTAGAAGATAACAAAAGTTCTTATTTTAAATTTTAAGAAACATTTATGTAATTACCAAAAAACTCAACAAGGGTTTCACAACATATTTTCTTAATTTAGCAAAAACTTAGATAGAATTTCCTATGGATTTAAACTTCAATAAAAACGAAGATTATAACAAACTTTTAGTTTCTGATTTAAAAAGAAAATTTGCAAAAGTAAAATTAGGTGGGGGTCAAAAAAGAATTGATAAACATCATGAAAAAGGAAAGTTAACAGCAAGAGAACGTATTGACTATTTATTAGACAAAAATGAAAAATCTATAGAAATTGGGGCTTTTGCTGGCGAAGATATGTATGCAGAACATGGGGGATGTCCTTCTGGAGGTGTCGTTGTAAAAATTGGCTACATTAAAGGCAAACAGTGCATTGTAGTTGCTAATGATGCCACTGTAAAAGCAGGTGCTTGGTTTCCTATTACAGGAAAAAAGAATTTACGAGCACAAGAAATATCCATAGAAAATAAATTACCAATTATTTATCTCGTAGATTCTGCAGGTGTGTATTTACCAATGCAAGACGAAATTTTTCCAGATAAAGAACACTTTGGACGCATTTTTAGAAACAATGCTGTAATGAGTAGTATGGGGATTACCCAAATCTCTGCTATTATGGGTAGTTGTGTTGCTGGTGGTGCTTATTTACCTATTATGAGCGACGAAGCAATGATTGTTGACAAAACCGCAAGTATTTTTCTAGCAGGAAGCTATTTGGTTAAAGCAGCAATTGGCGAGTCTATTGATAATGAAACATTGGGCGGTGCAACCACACATTGCGAAGTTTCTGGAGTCACAGATTACAAAGCAAAAGATGATAAAGATGCACTTGATAAAATAAAATTTATAGTCGATAAAATTGGCGATTATGACAAAGCTGGTTTTAGTAAAATAGAATCTTATCCACCAAAAGAAAACGAAGAAGATATTTTTGGAATTTTACCAAGAGAAAGAAACGCGCAGTATGATATGGTAGAAATCATCAAGCGTTTGGTAGATAATTCTGAATTTGAACAATATAAAGAAGGGTATGGCAAAACCATTTTAACAGGTTATGCCAGAATTGATGGTTGGGCAGTAGGCATTATTGCCAATCAACGTAAATTAGTAAAAACAACTTCGTCTAAAACCAAACCTACAGAAATGCAATTTGGTGGCGTTATTTACAACGATTCTGCAGACAAAGCAACTCGTTTTATTGCCAATTGTAATCAGAAAAAAATCCCTTTAGTCTTCTTACAAGATGTTACTGGTTTTATGGTAGGCAGCAAATCAGAACATGGTGGAATTATAAAAGATGGTGCTAAAATGGTAAATGCAGTTAGCAATTCTGTGGTACCAAAATTTACTATTGTAATTGGTAACTCTTATGGTGCAGGTAATTATGCTATGTGCGGTAAAGCCTATGATCCAAGATTAATTGTTGCATGGCCAAGTGCTGAATTAGCGGTAATGAGTGGTAATTCTGCCGCTAAAGTTTTACTACAAATAGAAACAGCATCACTAAAAAAGAAAGGCGAAAAAATTACACCTGAAAAAGAAGCTGAGTTATTTGACAAAATAAAATCGCGTTATGACAAGCAAATTTCTCCTTATTATGCAGCTGCAAGAATTTGGACAGATGCTGTGATAAATCCCTTAGATACAAGAACATGGATTTCTATGGGAATAGAAGCTGCAAACCATGCTCCTATTGAGAAAAAATTTAATATGGGTGTTTTACAGGTTTAAAACACCCTTAAGTCCCTTTTAATAATTAATATGACTAATATCACAATTAGTCATTTTTTTATATCTTATTTTTGTGCCATATTAAAAATAAAAAATGAGTAAAGCCATCTATATTGCCACTGTTGAATCTGACAGTGGTAAATCTTTAATTTCTTTAGGACTCTTAAGAATGATGTTAATTAAATCTGCCAAAGTAGGGTATTTTAGACCTATTATTAACGAGTTTAATGAACATAGTTATGACGAACATACAAACACAGCAATCAAATTTTTTAACTTAGATATAAACTACAAAGACTGTTTTGCTTATACGCAAAGCGAAGTTGTAGAACTTTTAAGTGAAGGAAAAGCAGATGACGTAATTCACAATGTCATCAAAAAATATAAAAAACTAGAGGCTAGTTATGATTACGTTTTAGTAGAAGGTACCGATTTTTCTGGCGAAGGTGGTTTTACAGAACTCGACGTAAATTTAATGATTGCCAAAAATCTGGGCATACCAGCACTTATTGTAGGATCTGGAAATGGTAAGAAAAAGAAAGATTTTATAAATACTATGCAACTTTCTTACAATTCTTTCATCAATAAAGAAGTAGATGTAATTGGTATTATTGCAAATAAAATAGAAGTAGATGAGGTTGATTACATTCGTAAAGAGTTGATAAAAAGTTTTCCAGAAAAACTACAGATAGATATTATCCCTAAAGTAGATTTTTTGGCTTTTCCAACGGTAAAAGAAGTGGTACAAGCTCTAAAAGGCAGAGTGTTATTTGGCAAACAATTTTTAGACAATGCTATTGGAAGCTATAGTACTGGCGCTATGCAACTTAGGAATTACTTAACCCGAATTAAAGAAAATGCATTGGTAATTACACCTGGCGATAGAGCAGATATTATTTTAGGAGCCTTACAAGCAAATGCCTCTAAAAATTATCCAAAAATAGCAGGGATTATTTTAACAGGATCTTTAGTACCAGAAGATGCTATTATTAAATTAATAGAAGGTGTACAATCTACAGTACCTATTATAGCTGTAGATGGAGGTACCTTTAAAATTACTAATAAAATTGGAGCAGTAAAATCTAAAATTTATGCTACTCATAACAAAAAAATATTACTCTCTTTAGATACTTTTGATAAGTATGTAAATGCAGAAGGTTTAACCAATATTTTAACCTCATATCATTCAGATAGATTAACACCTAGCATGTTTCAGTATAACTTGTTACAGAAAGCTAGAGCTCATAAAAAACATATTGTGTTGCCAGAAGGTGATGATGAAAGAATTATTAGAGCTGCAGCACGTTTACAATTATTAGACATTGTAGATTTAACTTTGTTAGGAGATAAAAGAACCATTCAATTAAAATGCGATCAAATAGGAATTCAAATTGATTTAGACAAAATAAATGTTCTAAATCCAGAAGACTCTATACATAATAAAGAATTTGCAAACACACTTTTTAATGCCAGAAAACATAAAGGAATGACTGAGACAACAGCTATGGATTTAACCAGAGATGTTTCTTATTACGGTACTTTAATGATTTTAAACGGTTTGGCAGATGGTATGGTTTCTGGTGCAGTACACACAACCATGCATACCATAAAACCAGCGTTACAATTGATAAAAACAAAGCCTAATGTTTCTATAGTATCTTCCGTATTTTTTATGTGTTTATCAGATAGAGTTTCTGTTATGGGAGACTGTGCTGTAAATCCTAACCCAAATGCAGAACAACTTTCTGAAATTGCAATTTCATCTGCATTATCTGCAGAAGCTTTTGGTATCGAAGCCAAAGTTGCCATGCTTTCTTACTCTTCTGGTAGTTCTGGAAAAGGAGAAGAAGTAGAAAAAGTTCGTAAAGCAACTCAATTGGTAAAAGCCAAAAATCCTAATTTAAAAATTGAAGGCCCAATACAATATGATGCAGCTGTAGACACGTCTGTTGCCAAAACAAAAATGCCAAATTCTGATGTTGCAGGTCAAGCTTCTGTATTAATTTTTCCAGATTTAAATACCGGTAATAACACATACAAAGCCATACAAAGAGAAACTGGCGCCTTAGCCATTGGACCTATGTTACAAGGTTTAAACAAACCTGTAAACGATTTAAGCAGAGGATGCACTGTAGACGATATTTTTAACACAGTTTTATTAACGGCAATTCAAGCAAATCAACAATAAATATGAATATTTTAGTATTAAACGCAGGTTCTTCTTCTTTAAAATATCAAGTCATAGAAATGCCTTCTAAACATGTAAAATGTGTTGGTTTGGTAGAAAGAATTGGGATGGAAGATGCCATATTTAATCACGATAAAAACGGTGAAGAATACCACGAAACAATGCCAATTTTAAACCATAAAATTGGTTTGGAAAAAATTGCAGATACTTTATTAGATAAAAAGTTAGGTGTTATAAATACGGTTGATGAAATTGAGGCAGTTGGACATAGAGTGGTTCATGGAGGAAATAAATTCAGTAAAACTGTAATAGTTACAGACGATGTAAAGAATAGTATTCGTGATTTATATGATTTAGCACCTTTGCACAACCCTGCAAATTTAACAGGAATCGAAATTGCAGAAACTATCTTTACAAAAGCAAAGCAAATTGCTATTTTCGATACTTCCTTTCATCAAACTATGCCAAAAGTTGCATACCAATATGCAATTCCTACTAAATATTTAGAAAAACATAAAATTAGAGCTTATGGTTTTCATGGCACAAGCCACAAATATGTTTCTGAAAAAGCAATCGACTATCTAAAGCAAGAGAACTCAAAAAATATAATTACCATTCATTTAGGAAATGGCTGTAGTATGGCTGCCATAAAAGAAGGTAAATGTATTGATACTTCTTTAGGTTTAGGACCAGCAAATGGGTTAGTTATGGGAACTCGTTCTGGAGATATAGATCATTCTGTAATTTTCTTTTTGATGAAAAAGTTAAATAAAACAGCAGAACAAGTAAGTAATTTGTTACAAAAACAATCTGGCATGAAAGGCTTAACTGGTTTTTCTGATTTGAGAGAAATTACAGAAAATGCAGCAAATGGAAATGCTGAATGCCAACATGCTTTAAATTTAGCAGCTTACAGAATTAGAAAATATATAGGTAGTTATGCAGCTGTTTTAAACGGATTAGATGCTATTGTTTTTACTGCTGGTATTGGAGAAAATTCTGCAGAAATGAGAAAAATAGCATGTGAAAATTTAACTTTTTTAGGAATTGAATTAGATAAAGAAAAAAACAAAATTCGTTCTAAAAAAATTAGAGAAATACAGTCTGCAACATCAAAAGTAAAAATATTAATAATACCAACAAATGAGGAAATTGAAATAGCCAAACAGTCTTATCAGCTTTTAAAATAAAGAACCCTCAAAAATTGCAATAAACCAGCCAAATTTTTACATTTGTAAGCATTTTAATTAAAAGAAATTATAGAAATGGGTAGAGCATTTGAGTTTAGAAAAGCAAGAAAAATGAAACGTTGGTCTGCAATGGCTAAAACATTTACCAGACTTGGTAAAGACATTGTGATGGCTGTTAAAGAAGGAGGACCAAACCCAGACACCAACTCTCGTTTACGTGCTGTAATACAAAATGCAAAGGCTGCAAATATGCCTAAAGACAATGTAGAGCGCGCTATAAAAAAAGCCTCTGATAAAGATACAGCAAACTATAAAGAAGTTTTATTTGAAGGATATGCACCTCATGGAATTGCCGTTTTAATAGAAACTGCCACAGATAATAATAACAGAACAGTTGCCAATGTTAGAGCCGCTTTTAATAAATGTGATGGTAATTTAGGTACTTCTGGTTCTGTTGTTTTTATGTTTGATCATACTTGTAATTTTACCGTTAAAAAGGAAGATATTACAATGGATATGGAAGAACTAGAACTAGAATTGATAGATTTTGAAGTTGAAGAAATTTTTGATGATGAAGAAGGCGTAATAATTTATGCACCTTTTGAACAATTTGGAGCTTTACAATCTTATTTTGAAGAAAATAATATAGAAATATTGTCTTCTGGTTTTGAAAGAATACCAACAACTACCACAAAACTTACAGAAGAACAACAAGCTGATGTAGACAAACTTTTAGAAAAACTAGAAGAAGATGATGATGTACAAAACGTATATCATTCTATGAAAAGTAACGAGTCATAAAAAACAAAGGCTGTGTAAAAAATAAAAACAAACAATAGATAAAAATATTTTTAAAATTGAATTAAATCCAGTGTTTTTTTACGTTGGATTTTTTTTGTTTCTGTTTCTATAAATTGTGCTACAAAATAAATTTCTTTCGGAATTTCATATTTTGATAAACCTATATCCTTGATACTTTCTTTTAAAGACATTTCAACTTTGTTTGAAATTTGGGAATCCTCAATAACTAAAACTAATTTTTCGCCTAATTTTTCATCAAAAATCCCTGAAACAAAAAAGCGTTGGGTTATCATTTCTGTCAATTTTTCTTCTATTTTTTCGGGATGTAATTTGACTCCACCAGAATTAATTACATTGTCAAAACGACCTAACCATTCAAATTGCGTATCTGAAATTAACTGTACAACATCATTTGTAAAAACCACTTTATTAGAAATTGTGTCGTTTTTTATAACCAAACAATTTCTTTGATCTTTATAAATACTGGTATTTGGTAACGTTTGATAAAACGCTTCTTTATAAGAATTTTTAGAAGCCATCTTATTGGTTATTTTAACTCGAAAAGATTTTACATTGTTTAATCTTTTTATTGCAACATGGGTAATGGTTTCTGTCATGCCATAAGTGGCAAAACATTGCGTACTTACTTTTTGTAATTTGTTTTTTAATTGTTCAGAAACGGCTCCTCCTCCAATAATTAATTTTTTAATAGTGTGTAATTTTTCCAAAGAATTTTCTACCTGTAAAGGCACCATAGCTACAAAATCGTAAATTTTAGTAGTCGTTTTTAAGGGTTTAGAACTGGGGTTAACAACGTCTAATTGCCAACCTAAAGTAAGTGCTCTAATAAGCATTAATTTACCAGCAATATAATCTACAGGTAAGCATAATAACGCTTTTGTATTTTCTTTTAATTGAAAGTAAGCACCTGTTGCTTTTGCTGAGTTTACAATGTGGTCTTTTTGTAATGTTATTTTTTGTGGTTTTGCTGTAGAGCCCGAAGTTTGTACAGAAATCGTATCTTCCTCTGAAAACCATTCTACTAAAAAAGTATATATTTCTTTAGAATTATTCTTTGAATACGCTAATAAATCATCAACATTTAAAAATGAATGATTGTTTAATTGAAAACGTTTATGAAATGGTTTTGGTATCAATATTATAAAACTCTGTTGTTTTCTTTTTAGTTTACTGGCTCAATAATTTTACCTGTTAGTTTTTCTTTCCAGTTTTTCCAGCCGTATTTCTCAGAAAACAAAAACAGCAATATAGGATATAAAACAAACACAGGCAAAAACATTTCCCAAGTTAAAGATGGCTCTGAAATATCTATGTACAAAGCATCTGTTTGAAAAACAGTCCAATCTGTAGTAATAAAAAAGGCAGCTGTTATGTTATTTACTGCATGTAAACCTAATGCTAGCTCTGTGCCTTCATCCATCAAAGTTACAATACCATAGAACAAGCCGGTACCTATGTAAAAAACCATACTAAGTTGCCCCAATTTTGCCACTTCTGGATTTGCACCATGTAATAAGCCAAAAACTACAGATGTAAAAATTAAAGGAAGCCATCTATTTTTAGCCAAAACTCCAAGACCTTGCATTAAATAGCCTCTAAAAAGCAGTTCTTCTAAACTAGTTTGAAATGGGATAAATAAAAAAGAAATGGCTACCAAAATAAAAAATGGCTTTGCATTAAAATTCCAGATAAAATTTTCTGGTGCTAATAAAATACTAATGTAGGAAAATGCAATTGCAATAAAACCCCAAACAAAAAAGCCATAAAAAAAACGTTTCCAATCTACTTTTTTTCTACTAGTAATTAAAGAAGTAATGGTTCTTTTATGTATATATTTTACACCAATAAACAGAAAAAGTAAGCCCACAAAAAAAGTAAAAATAATAAGGAATAATAAAAGATTTTTATCTATTCCTGCAGTCATAAAATTAGTTTGTGCAAACTCTAAAAACTCTGCTATATTTTTAGATTTTGCTGCTGCAGCCATCACTAATGGTATTACTCCTAAAATTTGCCAACCTAAAAAAACTAAAAATAGAGTTGTTAGCCAATGATACCATTCGTTTTTTCCTTTATATGCTTGTTGTATAAAATTCATTATTTTATAAAATTAAATTTGTATTCCATTTTTTAGAATTATTGTAATGCAATGCTCCGTTTTTTACTTCTAAGGGACTATCTAAATTATTGGTAAACAAACTACCTGTACCTAAACCTTGGGGCAAATTATTATTCAAAGTATATGTAAATTGTGCTATCGCATTTAACCCGATATTACTTTCTAAAGCAGAGGTAATCCACCAATTAATCTGATTGCTTTTAGCTACATCAATCCAATCGTTACTACCAGTAAAACCACCAATTAAACTTGGTTTTAAAATAATATATTGGGGCTGTATGGTTTCTAATAATTGTTTTTTCTGTTGATAAGAAAAAACTCCAATCAACTCTTCATCTAAAGCAATAGGCAAAGGTGTTTTTTGACACAACAAAGCCATTTCTTCAATTTGCCCTTGTTTTATGGGCTGTTCTATCGAATGAATATCTAGTTCAGAAAGAATTTTTAATTTTTCTAAAGCCTCTTTGGGAGAAAATGCACCATTTGCATCTACTCTTAACTCAATTTCTTTTGCAGAAAATTCTTTTCTAATCGATTTTAGGAGGTTGATTTCTTCTTCAAAATTAATCGCGCCAATTTTCATTTTAATACAAGAAAAACCTTTTTTTAATTTTTCTTGAATTTGTTGTTTCATAAAACCTTTATCCCCCATCCAAACCAAACCATTTATGGATATTGCTAGGTTACCTTTGGTAAATTCTGACGGAAATAACTGGAATTTATTAACACTTTTTAAAGATAAAAATGCTTGTTCTAAACCAAATTGAATTGATGGAAAATTAAAAACTTCAGCTACTAACTTTTGTAAACCTAAATGAATATTATTACAAACCCATTCTAGTTTTTTCTCGTAATTTGGTACATCATCTATACTTAAACCTCTAAACAAACCTGTTTCACCAATACCAATTTTACCATTTTCTTCTAAAATGATAAACCAAGTTTCTTTGGTTTTTAAAATACCTCGAGATGTACCACTGGCATTTTTAAATTCTAAGACGTATTTTTTGTAGCTGGCTTTTATCAAAATAAATTATTTTTCTTCTAAAAATGTTTTAAAATTGTTTAAATACGATTGATCTTGCTCTCTAAATGTACTTTTAAAATAAGGAAAAATACATGCCATTAAATAAGAATCGCTTTGACAACTAGCGTTTAAACGAATGGTAGTAACCCCATTTTTTTCAGAAAAAAGATAATCGTCTTTTTTTAACATATTTTCTGCATCGTAAAACAGGGTGATTTTTTCATTGGGTATGTAAGCCATTATTTTTTCTGTCATGGTAATTTCTTCACCTTGATTTAAAACCACCAAACTATACACACTACCTGTAATTCCTGGGTTTTTATGAACAGTTTCTACAGACTGTATTTCCGGAATCCAATTTTTTACACTATCTATTTTTGCAAAATTACTAAAAACCTCTGCTATAGGTTTGTTTAGAGTAACTTCTGCTGTATACCTCGTTTCTTTAACAATTAAACCTGTTACCAAAAAAGCACCCACTAAAGCTGATATTGTTATTAATATTACTTTTATTGTTTTCATTATATTTTTATTTTATTAAAATGATGTACTTGCAATGCTGAATAAAATCGAAAATAAAAAAGTGCTTAATGCTACTTTTTTTAATTCGCCATCTAATTCAGATGGAATATTATTTTTGGCTACTGTAACACAATTTTTTATTAGCGGTACAAATGCAATTAAATAAATGCATTGATAAATAGATCTGAAATCTAAAAAAGTAAATACTAACGCTGTAATTAAAGCTCCAAAAATTAAAAAATAGTGATATTTTTTTGCGTTTTTAGTACCTAACTTTACCACTAAGGTATTTTTATTGTTCTTTTTATCTTCTTCTCTATCGCGTAAATTATTTAAATTTAATACTGCTGTACTTAAGAAACCAATAGAAATTGCTGGTAAAAATATTTTAAAATTGATGGCTTTGGTGTATAAAAAATAACTACCTACCACACTTAATAAACCAAAGAATAAAAATACAAACAAATCTCCAAAACCACTATAACCATAAGCAGAATTACCTACTGTGTATTTTATAGCTGCAGCTATTGAGGCAATTCCCAAGACAAAAAACAAAATAGAATACCCAAAATTTTTACTACCAAAAGCAACGTAAATTAATAATAGTGCAATAATTAAAGTGATGATTGTTGTTATTATCATTGCTATTTTCATTTGCTTCGGTGAAATGACCCCAGAGGAAACCATACGAGCTTCGCCAGTTCTATTTTTATCTGAACCTTTGATGCCATCTCCATAATCATTAGCAAAATTTGATAACACTTGAAAACCTATGGTGGTTAGAATGGCTAACCAAAAGATTGGTGTACTCCATAAAGTGATTGTACTATTTGCATACATTAGATCTCCAAGCCCTAACTTACTCCCCACAATAATTCCAGAAATAGACAAAGGCAACGTTCTTAAACGTGCAGCTTTTATGTAACTTTTTACATCCATGATTTTTTACTTATTTCTATTTTATACAAGGTATAATTGTAAATTAATAATGCTTTTTCTATAGGTATACAAGGTATTTTAACTTTACCAGATGCAGTTTGAAAAACGATATCTGCTACGTTTTTTTTTACTTGAAAGATAGTTTGCTTCAACTTTACATTTTGAACTTTAAAAAATGGTAAAATTGTTTTGTGTGTTTCTATGCTTCCTTGACCAACTACTAATAATTCTTCGTTAAAAAAATAATATCTTTTCTTATATTTTAATTTGATAAACAAGATAAAAATTGGTAAAATAATAACATTTAACCCAAACACATAATTGTTTTCGAAACCGAAAAACAATCCAATATTTATTAAAATTAATAAAATTAAAGTTCTAAAATACAATCTGAATCTAAAATAAATATCTGGTAAGTTTTTTGTAAATCCTTCTAAATTTTCATTGGGAAAAAGTAGGTTTTTTATTTCTAAAACTTGGGCTTTTTTACAACCTACAATTTTAATAACCTTGTCTTGTTTTTTTTTTACTTTCCCGCTAATGGCCTGTTTAAAGGTGATAAAAGAAATACCCAACCATTTTTTAATGGGGTTTGTAGACACTGTAATGTGCTGTACTTTTGCTTTTTTTAAAACTACTGATTTTTTTGTAGTTAAACCTTGGTTAATTTCTAACGCATTATTTTTTATAAACACCGTTAAATCAAAATGCCTCAACACAACTCTAACTACAGAACTTAATACAGCTATAATAGTAAAAAAGATAAGCAACCCAATAATTAAAACAACACTTGTTTCTAGAGTAGATGTATTTTCGGAAATGTAATTATCTAAAATTTCTCTTTTTCCTAAACCATCAAAAAGATAGCTAATCTGTTGAAAAAAACCAACCAAAAGCGCAAATAAAATTAATAAACTTTGCAAGTGATTTTCTGTTAGACTTACTTTTATCAACTCAAAAAAACCAATTTTTAATAAAGGTTTTTCTATAATTTCTTCTTCGTTAGCAGCATCTTTTTTGTCGTAAATAGTAATGGCTTTTTTTAATGCTTTAGCCTCTATAATAGACAAGGCTTTTATAGATATTTCTGCTTTACTAGATCCAGCAGTTTCTATATTTACTTCGTGCACATTAATTATTTGCTGTATAATATTTTGTTTGTAATTTATGTTTTGAATCCTATCAAAAGGAATAGAAGTATTTGTTTTTTTTAAAATTCCTTTTTTTAAAATAAAATGATTATTATATATTTTAAATTGAAAATTTTTAAAAATTAAAAAAGCTCTAATTAAAAAAAATAACAACAAAAACCCTAGGCCAATATAGATGAAGGTTAGTGTATTTTCAGGAATTTTAGCAAATTTCTGAATGAATAAGAATAACAATAACCAAAAAGCTTTAAAAACTTTGTAGAGTAGGTTTAGATAAATAATAACAATGCCTTTTTTAGATTGATGTCTAAATTGGCTAAAATTTAGTGTATTATTCATCTATTTGATTGCTAATATACTCTTTAATCTGTTGGGCATCTTCTTTTAAAAGACCACTTATTTTTAAATCTTCACTACTATCACCAGCAGTAAAAACACTTAAAGAGGCTAAATTAAAAAACCGAGCTATAGGACCTTGATCTATTTCTACATGCTGAATTCTATTAAAAGGAACCGTAGTTAAACTTTTAAAAAATAGACCTTTTTTGTAAGAAATATCTTTTTCTCTAACTGCATATTTTCTTTTTTTTAAACCAATAATTTTAATAAAAACTACAATTAAATAGACAAAAGATAAACTAATATAAAATCTTAAAAAGGTATATTGAAGCTCAAAAAAGTTTATATAGTCTGCTACAAATAAAAGTGCAAACAATACTAAAAAAAGTAAGGATAGATTAATTAAAATAACTTTTAAATAGCTTTTTTCTATTTTTCTAAAAGTGATATTAGCAATTTCAGGAAAAGTAATAACTTCTAAATTTTTGAAAGAATCTATCATAAAAACTACTCTATGGCCTCTTTTATAGAAATTGGCTTATTATTTTTTAAAACTTGTACAAATGCACCTTTGTAAGAATTTCTTAATTGATTTCTATAATTTCTAGCTTCTAAATAGGTATAAAAATTACCCAATCTATACTTTATAAGTCCATCTTCTAAATATAATTGTACCCCTTCTAAATTTGCCAATTTTGCATTTTTCTTTTTTAAAGCAGCTATTTGTACGGTAAAAATCACAGTATCTTTAATTGACTTTGTTGTAACTTCTGATTCGTTACTAACTGTATCTATTTTTGTAGTATTTAAAATAGTTTCTTTTTGTGTTTGCTTTTTTGAGCAAGAAATAAAAAATAGCAGCGTTAAAACGGTTATTAAAAATAGTTTTTTCATAATTACAATTTATTAGCTTCAGCAATTAATTCGGCAATATCTTTTACAATAACTGAATCTTCTTTTTCTTTAAATTTGATACCATCAGTCATCATTGTATTACAATAGGGGCAACCTGTAGCAATAATTTCTGGTTTGGTTTCAAGTGCATCTTCTGTTCTTAGTATATTAACCTCTTTATCTCCAGCTTCTGCATCTTTAAACATTTGTGCACCACCTGCACCACAACATAAAGCTGTTCTTTTGTGGCGTTTCATTTCTGTTAGATTTACACCAAGTCTTCTAATTAAATCTCTTGGAGATTCGTAAACCTCATTAGCTCTCCCTAAATAACAAGGATCATGAAATGTTACTCTTTTACCCTGTAAAGTATTGTCGTCTATTTTTAAACGTCCTTCTGCAATTAAGTTTTGTATAAATTGTGTATGATGAAAAACGTCATATACACCTCCTAATTCTGGATATTCGTTTTTTAAAGTATTGAAAGAATGAGGATCGCAGGTCACAATTTTTTTTACTTCGTAACCATTTAAAACCTCAATATTCATAATAGCTTGCATTTGAAACAAAAATTCATTTCCAGCTCTTTTTGCAGCATCTCCTGTAGAAGATTCTTCGGTTCCTAAAATAGCAAAATCTACATTGGCTTGATGTAATATTTTTACAAATGCCCTAGAAATTTTCTTTGCTCTATCATCATAACTTCCTGCAGCACCAACCCAAAACAACACTTCTGGTTGCTTGCCTTGAGCCATCATTTCTGCCATTGTTGGTACGTTCATAATACTTTTGTTTAATTGTTAAAACTTATAGATACAATTTTTATTTATGCTTCTAAAAAATCACAATAAGTAATACTTACTGTTTACTGCCGCTATAAAACTACTTGCTTTATTAAACTTCTTTAGTCCAGTTTAATCTGTCTTGTTGGTTGTATTGCCATGGTGCACCGTTGTTTTCTACATTGGTCATCATCATATTTAATTCTTGTGGTGCTGCACTTTGCTCCATCACTAAATATCTTCGCATATCCATAATAATAGATAGTGGATCTATACTTACAGGGCATTCTTCTACACAAGCATTACAACTTGTACAGGCCCACAATTCTTCTGGAGTAATGTAATCATTTAAAAGTTGTTTTCCATCGTCTTTAAAAGTACCTCCATTTGCATCTATATTTCTACCCACTTCTTCTAAACGATCTCTGGTATCCATCATAATTTTACGAGGCGATAATTTTTTACCTGTTAAGTTTGCAGGACAAGCAGATGTACAACGTCCACATTCTGTACATGTGTAGGCATTCATTAATTGTACCCAATTTAAATCTGTTACTTCAGAAGCGCCAAATTTCTCTGGTATTGGTTCTTCTTCTCCTTCTGCAGGTGCTGCATAGGGGTCTGCACTAGAATCCATCATTAATTTTACTTCGTTGGTAACTGACGCTAAATTATTAAATTGTCCTTTTGGTTTTAGATTTGCATAATAAGTATTTGGGAATGCTAACAAAATATGCAAATGTTTAGAATAGTATAAATAATTTAAGAATACTAGAATTCCTAAAATATGAATCCACCAAGCTGTTCTTTCTACTGCATGTATTGTTTCTGTTGAAAACCCATCAAACAAAGGTGCTAAAAACTGACTTATTGGATTACCTACACCTGCTTGTTGAAAAGCTGGATCTGTGGCATTCATCACCAAAAAAAGTGTCATTAATACCATTTCGAAATAAAGGATTAGGTTTCCATCCATTTTTGGCCAACCTTTCATTTCTCTACTTAAAAAACGTTTGATATTTGCTAAATTTCTACGTGTCCAAAATACAATTACAGATACAAAAACTAAGGCTGCTAATATTTCGAAAGTTCCTATTAAAAAGCCATAGAAAGCATCACCCAAAAACCCCTGAAAAACTCTGTGTGTACCTAACAAACCATCTACAACAATTTCGAGAACTTCTATATTTATAATTATAAAACCAACGTAAACCACTACATGTAAAATACCTGAAATAGGTCTGCGAACCATTTTATATTGCCCTAATGCAATCTTTAGCATATTTTTAAAACGTAGGCTTGGATTGTCGGTTCTATTAACGTTTTTACCTAATTTAATGTTTCTAGTTAGTTTGCGAATATTCATCACAAAAAAACCAACACCTGCAAGTAATGCAATGAAAAAAAGTATATTGGGTAAGTATTGCATTGTAAGTAATTATTTAGTTAAACTATTCTTTTTTATCTTCTGCTGCTTCGAAAGGGTCTGAGTTTTTACCAAAGATAGAAAAATGTACATATCTTTTGGGGTTTAATTTAATATCTCTAAGTAATTCTTCTAACTCTTTGGTGGCAGCTTCTAAATTATTATACATTTTTTTATCGTTAATTAATTTAGCTATGGTACCATCTCCTGAGTTTAGTTTTGTAGACAAATCGTTAAAATTATCTACTGCATTTTCTGCTTTTGCTATAATTTTTTTAAAGTCTACAGCTGTTAAACTATCTGTAACTTTATTGATGTTTTCTGTAATGTTTTTTGTTTTTTCTAAGGTAACCTTTAAATTATCTTGATTATCTACCACCATAGAATTTACAGATTTTACAGTCTCTTTAATATTTACAATTGTTGCAGCTAAATCTGTTACAGAACTGTTTATACTATTTACTGTTTTTTTATTTAAAATTTTGTTGATATTTGCAAAAAGCGAGTCTGCTTCTACAATTACAGCCTCTATTTTATTTTGTAACGGGTTTAATCTTTCTCCTATTGATGTAAATAAACTTTCTTCTATTTCACCTTCTAATGTATCTCCAGAAACCGCCCAATCACCTTCGTAACTGGGTACAATTGCTAAACTAGAATTGCTTAATGGATTAGGTGAATATATTTTTACAATACTTTTTTTTGAGAATTGAAAATCGTTTTCTACAATAAAAGTAACTATTAAATTACCTCTTTTTTTATCTGTTATATCAAACTCTATTTTATCTACTTTGCCAACTTTAAACCCATTAATGGTTACAGGGCTAGACTTAGAAAGGCCTCCAATTTTAGGATACTCTACCTTAAAAACTCTTTTACCAGAGTCTAGTAAGTTTTGTCCTTTTAAAAAATTATAACCCCATATAAAAATTGCAATTATAAGTATTGCAGCAATACCTGTTTTTAGTTCTTTTGACATACTTGTAATTTTTAAACAATATTACTAATATTTTTTAGGAATAAGTGCCAATTTTACCTCATTTTTAAGACTTCTTTTAGAGAAACTTTCTTACCATCTTTAAAAGCAACTATAAATGCTGATTTATATCCTTTAGCAACAGCTTTTTGCAAAGCTTTCTTAGTTTCTTTTAAACTACTTGAGTTACCGTAGTAATATTTATAATTAGAACCTACCTTAATTCTTTGTATATTTTTTAAACCTTTAAAGTTATAAGATTTAGTTGCTAATTTATTTTTACCAGAAGCTAATTGCACCTTAAACTCAATAGGTTTTTTAAGTTGTTTTGATGGTAATTCTGCTGTTACTTCTTCTATAACTGTATTTAATTTTAAGTTTTTTATGTAGTTGTAAATGGCCTCTGAAATAGCTGAAGACATTTCATTTTGACCTTTTTTAGAATTTAAATATCTACCTTCTTTCTTATTGGTTAAAAAACCCAATTCTACCAAAACACTTGGCATGATAGTTTCTCTTAAAACTTGGAAATTATCTTGTTTTACTTTTCTATTATTTCTTTTTAGTTTAAAAGCAAAGTTATTTTGTATTAAACTTGCTAAAGTTAAACTTTTGTCTAAATTTTCTTCTTGCAATAGCGATAAACCAATAACAGATTCTGCAGAATTAGGATCAAAACCCTCATATCTTTCTTTAAAGTTATCTTCTAATAAAATAACGGCATTTTCTCTTTTTGCTATTTCTAAATTCTTTTTATTACCTCTTAAACCTAAAACAAAAGTTCCTGCTCCATAAGCATTAGAGGTATGCGAATCGCAATGAATAGAGACAAATAAATCTGCTTTTGCGTGGTTTGCAATGTCTCCTCTTTTCCATAAATCTATAAAAACATCTTTTTTTCTGGTAAATATTACTTTAACATCTTTATTTTTGGAGAGTTTTTTACCAACAGCTAAAGCAACTTTTAAGGCAATATGTTTTTCTCTAAAACCGTTACCAAGATTACCAGGATCTTTACCACCATGACCAGCATCAATTACAACAACATATTGTTTTTGTGCAGAAACAGTATTAAAATTGAATAATAAAAGATAAGTAAACAATATTGTAAATAAAATTTTACTTGTATTGATATTTTTAGGTTTTTGTTGGGATTGCATCAATAAAATTTAACTAATTTTGAAATCTAATAATTTGGAGCTTCAAATATTGCACCACATTTTTAATCATAGACAAAAATAGTATTTATAGCATTGCAAACAAACCTATCATACCTACTTTTATTTTGCTGCTTGTTTTTTACCAAGATGGTTTATTGTCAAGACATTAAATCTACTAAAAAAACAATAATCCCGATAGTTACAAAAGATACAATTAGTACAACTAAAGAAAAACTTTTAGCCAGACAAGATTCTGTAATTATTAAAAAAAGAGACACTATAGGTTTAGATACTATAAAACCTAAAGAAAGTATAGAAGATCTTATTACACATATTGCAACAGATTACACGGTGCAAGATGCTAAAAATAAAACTGTAACACTTTATAACGAAGCCAATATTACTTATACTAATATCGATTTAAAGGCGGGAATTATAAAAATAGATTATAAGAAAAACACCTTATTTGCTAAAGGAATTATAGACAGTACAGGCTATGTACAAAGACCTGTTTTTAAACAAGGTAATGAAGAATCTGAACAAGACTCTATCATCTACAATTTTAAAAGTAAAAAAACCATAATTTATGGTTTAAAAACAAAACAAGGTGAAATGTTTACTTATGGTGAAAAAACTAAACGAGTAAACGACTCTACCTTATATATCAGAAAAATTAAATTTACAACTTCAGAAAAAAAGAACCCAGATTATTATATTGGTACAAATAAAGCAAAAATAGTACCTGGTAAAAAAATTATTGTAGGTGGAAGTCAGCTATATATTGCAGACATACCAACACCTTTATTTTTACCTTTTGCATATTTTCCCATAACAGAAACTAGTATTTCTGGTTTTTTAATTCCTGCTTTTGATACGGGTAGTAGTGCCAGAGGTATTGGTATACAGAATGGTGGCTATTATTTTGCTATAAGTGATTATATAGATTTAGCTGTTACTGGTGATGCTTATTCTAACGGTAGTTGGGGCTTACGAGCCAATTCTAGTTATAACAAAAGATATCGATTTAATGGTAGATTTAATTTTAGTTTCGAAAATAATATAAACGGTATTAGAGGTTTTGATGATTTTAGTAAAAACAATAATTTTAACATAAGATGGTCACACAACCAAGACCAGAAAGCAAGCCCAAATTCTAGATTTACAGCTTCTGTAAACTTAGGAAGTAGCAAGTTTTTTAGGCAATCTCAAAATCAGTTTAATGTTGCTCAAACACAAACCAATACATTTAACTCTTCTATAAATTATAGTAAAACTTTTGTTGGCACTCCATTTAATATGAATGTTACTGCAACACATCAACAAAACACCAACACAGAAGAAATTACAATGACCTTGCCTTCTTTAACATTAAATATGAATCGTGTTTTTCCTTTTGCAGGAAAAGATGGAGTGAAGAAAAACGCCATACAAAAAATGGGGTTTAACTATATTTTAGATGGTAAATACTTAATTAACACAACAGATGATGAGTTTTTAACTGCTAAAATGTTTGAAACTGCTAGAGCAGGCATGCAACATAAAACTAGCACAAGCACCAACTTTAAGGCATTTAAATATTTTACAGTATCACCAAACGCGAGCTACGAAGAAGTTTGGCAGTTTGATTATATTCAGAAGAATTATGATGCTGGAGAAAATGTAGTTGTAACAGATACTTTAAGGGGTTTTAAAAGTTACAGAGAATACAATACTGGAGTTAGTTTATCTACGAATATTTACGGTACTTTCAACTTTAAAAAAGGAAGATTAAAAGGGATAAGACATACCTTTAGACCCTCTATTTCTTATTCTTACAGGCCCGATTTTAAAGATAAATATATTCAGCAAGTTAGAGCTAGTAATGAACCTAATGATTTTGAAGAATATACTGCCTTTGACAGAGGTCTTTTTGGAGCTCCTTCTTCTGGTTTAAGCAATTCTATTGGTATAAGTTTAAACAACGTTCTAGAGGCAAAAGTAGCCCCCAAAGATCCAGAAAGTGATGATGAAGAAGATGAAAAAATTACACTTTTAAATAATTTAAACTTTAACACCTCTTATAATATTGCCGCAGATAGTTTACGTTGGTCTCCCGTTAGTTTTTCTGCTGGAACTCGTTTATTTAAAGACAAGTTAGCGATTAACTTAAGTGGTTCTTTAGACCCATACAAAGTAGTTAGAACAGCTTCTGGTGGTACTGCTAGAATTAATGAATTTAACTCTAACATATTAAGATTAACCAACGCAAGTCTAACTGCAAACTACTCAATTTCTAGTACCGATTTTAAAAAGGATAAAAAAGGAGGAAAAAAAGAAAATAATAGAGACCCAAACAACACTTCTGATGTTATTGGAGCTACCATAAACCCCAATAATAGAGATGAATTTGGAAATACAAACAAAAGTGCAGCGCCAGACAATGATAAAAATAAAGACAAAACTGCAAAATTATATCAAGCAGAAGTGCCTTGGTCTATTAATTTAGCCTACTCTACCAACTATACAAATAACGGTTTGGATGGTGGGCAAATTGGTGTACATAGTATTATGTTTAGTGGTAATTTAGAACTTTCTCCTAAATGGAGTTTAGGTTATTCTTCTGGTTACGATTTTAAAAATGGTGCTTTTACTTTTTCTAGATTTAATTTTTCTAGAGACTTAGATAGTTGGAATTTTAATTTTAATTGGGTACCTTTTGGAACCAATTCTTCTTACACATTTTTTATTGGTGTAAAATCATCTGTATTATCAGATTTAAAATGGGATAAAAACAAACCTCCAGATAGAAGACTGTTCTAATTGGAAGTTGGAAATTGGAAAACAAAACTTTTTGAAATTATCTTTTTTGTTTAAAAATAACCTAAAAATTTTAATTTTATAGTTATCAAAAAAACCAAAAAACATGAAAACTATTATCACTACAAAAAATGCACCTGCTCCAATAGGCCCATACAATCAAGCTGTTTTAACAGGAAATACCTTATATACTTCTGGTCAAATTGCCCTAAACCCAATATCTGGAAAATTAGTTACAGGCGATATCTGTATGGAAACAAAGCAGGTAATGGAAAACTTAAAAGCTGTATTAGGAGCTGCTAAAATGACTTTTGAAAACGTTATTAAATCTTCTATTTTTATTTCTGATATGAATAATTTTACTGAAATCAATAGAATTTATGGAGAGTATTTTGATAATGAAACAGCACCCGCAAGAGAAACTTTAGAGGTTGCTAATTTACCTAAGTTTGTAAATGTAGAAATTAGTATGATTGCTGTAAAATAAGCTTTTGTAGTATATAATTGAAACATCAGAATAAATGGCAGAAAAAATAGACAATATAGACAGCTATGTAAAAAATCATTACATACACAAAAGTAATTGGTTAAGAGCCGCTGTTCTTGGAGCAAACGACGGAATTTTATCAACTGCAAGTATTGCTATTGGTGTTGCTGCAGCAAGTGATGTTAGAGAACCTATTATTTTAGCAACTTTAGCAGGACTAGTGGCTGGAGCTTTATCTATGGCTGCTGGAGAATATGTTTCTGTAAGTTCTCAAACTGACATAGAAAATGCCGATATTGAACGCGAAAAGCAAGAGCTAAAAGAAATGCCTGAGTTAGAATTACGAATGCTAGCAAAAATTTATGAGGAAAGAGGTCTAAAAAAAGAAACTGCCTTAACTGTTGCAAAAGAATTAACCGAACATGATGCACTTGCCGCACATATTAGAGATGAATTAGGTATTAATGAAATAAGTCAAGCTAGACCTATACAAGCTGCATTTGCTTCTGGAGCAGCATTTACTGTTGGTGGTTTACTTCCTTTTTTAGTTACTTTATTTCACCCTTTAAAAAGTATGGAATATTCTCTTTATGGTTTTGCTATATTTTTTCTAATTCTATTAGGTGCTTTAGCTGCCAAAACCGGTGGCTCAAGCATTATAAAAGCAGTACTTAGAATTACATTTTGGGGCACAATTGCTATGGGACTTACAGCTTTAGTTGGGTATTGGTTTAATGTAAATGTTACCTAAAATTGGATGGTAAAACATATAAAACAAAAAAACCTGATAGAAAAATCTATCAGGTTTTTTTGTTTTATATAAAATATACTTTCTACAAAGTAGCAGCATATTCTATTAAATCTACAATTTTTGTAGAATATCCCATTTCATTATCATACCAAGAAACAACTTTTACAAAGTTATCATTTAAGGCAATACCTGCTTTGGCATCAAAAATAGAAGTTCTAGTATCTCCAATAAAGTCTTGAGAAACTACCAAATCTTCTGTATATCCTAAAACACCTTTCATAGCTGCACTTTCTGAAGCTGCTTTCATAGCTGCACAAATATCTTCATAAGAAGCCGCTTTTTCTAACTTTACAGTTAAATCTACCACAGAAACATCCATAGTTGGAATTCTAAAAGCCATACCCGTTAATTTACCATTCATTGCAGGAATTACTTTACCTACCGCTTTTGCAGCTCCTGTAGAAGAAGGAATTACGTTACCAATGGCAGAACGCCCGCCTCTCCAGTCTTTCATAGATGGGCCATCTACTGTTTTTTGAGTTGCAGTTGCAGCGTGTACAGTTGTCATTAAACCTTCTACAATACCAAAGTTATCGTTTAAAACTTTAGTTATTGGTGCTAAACAGTTAGTTGTACAAGATGCGTTAGAAAAAATCTTTTGGTCTGCTTTTAATTCTTTGTTATTTACACCCATTACAAACATTGGTGTATGATCTTTAGAAGGTGCAGATAAAACTACTTTTTTAGCTCCTGCTTCTAAATGCTTTCCTGCAGTTTCTTCTGTTAAGAAAAATCCTGTAGATTCTATTACATATTCTGCTCCTACTTCATCCCACTTTAAGTTTGCTGGATCTCTTTCTGCAGTAATTCTAATTTCGTTTCCGTTTACAACTAATTTACCGTCTTTTACGTCTACAGTTCCTTGAAAAGCTCCATGAACTGAATCGTATTTTAACATGTAAGCTAAATAGTCTACATCTAATAAATCGTTAATTGCAACAACTTGCACGTTGTCTCTTAATACTGATGATCTGAATGCTAATCTTCCTATTCTTCCAAATCCGTTAATTCCTACTTTTATCATTTTTTAATCTTTATATAATTAATATTCTACGTGGTCATAATATCAGAAACTCTTAAAAGTTCTTGATCGATTACGTGCCCACCTTTTATTGCATCTGCAATGCTTGTACTTATTACTTCGTTATCTTTTAAACCTACCATTAAATTGGTTTTGCCATCTAATAATAGTTCTACAGATTTTACACCCAATCTACTTGCTAAAACTCGGTCAAAACAAGATGGAGCACCACCTCTTTGCATGTGTCCTAAAACAGATACTCTAACATCATATTCTGGTAAGTTTTCTTCTACGTATTGTGCAAGCTCGTACACATTTCTACCAGACTTATCTCCTTCTGCAACTACAACAATACTAGAAGATTTACCTGTTCTTCTACTTTTTTTAAGAGATTCTAACATTCGGTCTAAACCAAGGTCTTCTTCGGGTATTAAAATTTCTTCGGCACCTGCACCAACGCCTGCATTTAAAGCGATAAACCCAGCATCTCTGCCCATAACTTCTACAAAAAATAATCTGTTATGTGATGATGCGGTATCTCTAATTTTATCGATTGCTTCTACAGCTGTATTTAGTGCTGTATCATAACCAAGCGTGTGTGATGTTCCAAAAATATCGTTATCGATAGTGCCTGGAATTCCTATAACTGGGAAGTTGTATTCTTGGTTAAAAACAACAGCTCCAGTAAAAGAACCATCACCTCCAATTACAACTAAGGCTTCTATTTCCTCTTCTTTCAATTTCTCAAAAGCCTTAGCTCTTCCTTCTTTTGTTCTAAATTCTGTAGAACGTGCAGACTTTAAGATTGTACCACCTTTGTTAATAATATTATTAACACTTCTTGCTGTAAGTTCTATAAAATCTCCTTCTATAAGGCCTTCATAGCCTCTATAAATACCTACACAACTTACTCTATAGTAGGCACAAGCCCTTACTACAGACCTAATTGCTGCATTCATTCCTGGAGAGTCTCCCCCAGAAGTCATGACTGCTATTTTTTTAATTTTTTTCATATTTATCTTTGGTAAAATTACTGTTTTTTAAACACTTGAAATAATAAAATTACGAAATCGTTTTAGCGTTTTCGTCCTTATTTTTATAGGTTTTTTTTAATTATATATTCCTTTATTTTTATCTGTTTTATGTATCATTTTTAAATTTTTTAAAAACAGTTTAAAAATATGCCTAAATGTAATTTAAAAGCCTGGTAATTATCGCTTTTAATTAAAAATTCATTTAGATCTTAATTTCCTTCAAAATTTTTAATATTGTTTTCAATTGTATTTTTAGAGTTTTTAAAAACCTCTTTTTTTGCGTTCTGTTTGAGTTTCTTTTTTAAGCCAATTTTTTGCAATAAACCAGAGAGTGTGTTAAAGTTTACTTGGTAAGAAAGACCAACACCCTGGGTATAACCCTGATCTTCAATCGTGTATTGAATTTCGTTTTGCCTATTAAAAATTACACTTCTAAAATTACCTTCTTTATTTAAAAGCACCTCTACTTTTACCTCTCCAATAACACTAGACTGAGTTTGTGTACCAATAGGCACTCCTACTTTTCCGTTTATAATAACTCGATCACTTACTTGTGTGCTTACAGATAAATCTACTTGGTTATCTATATTTAATCTATCTAAATCATTGTCTCTTTGTCCTTGTTGATAATCTACACCTAGCTGAAATTTGCTATCTGGACTGTTTAACAAACTAGAAAAGGCTGTTGCAATGGCACTAGAAGCTGTACTTGTAATCGTGGCATTGGCATCAAAATTTACTCTATCTGGATTTACAAAGTTACCGAATGCCAATAAAGAGATAAACTGTGTTGTTTTTTCGTTTACGTTATTATCATTTAAAATAAACTCAAGCTCGTTTGCAATAGTTGGATCTACATTGGTTAATTGTATGTCTAATTCTTGTTTAGAGGTAAATAAACCTCCTGTAATTCTTGCTACTAAATCTACCTCAATATTTCTATTTGAATTAAAGTTTTCTAATAAAACACCTGGGTTTGCTTTTGCTTTATACACAGCAGTCACATCTAAATTGGCGTCTGCAGGGTTTCCGTTCCAAGATACTGTACCTCCTTTTTGTATCACAAAAGGTTTGTTTACAATTCCTCCATATTTAAAATCGTACACTCCACTATCTACAACATAGTCTCCAAACATATTAAATTTACCTCTGGTATTTATTTCTATTTGTAAATTACCAGAACCTCTACCAGAAAGTTGACTTCCATAAACCTCATCTATAACCACTTGAGCAACAGCATCTTTAGTTATCTCTAGGTTAATATTTAATGACAAACCTTTAAGAGCCTCTAAAGCAACTTCATTTTGCCTTTCTTCTACAATTACCTCATCAGATTTAAAATGAATTAAACCAAAACTATCTACTGTTTCAACGTCTTTTAAAGGGACAACAAAAACAGTACCTGCCATTGTTTTGGCGTTGATATCTATGGTTAACCTATCTGTTAAGCCATAAATATCTGCAGAACCATCAATAAAAGTAGAACCATAATACAAAGCTTCTTCTGTATTATCTGTATCTAAAACCAGTAAATTATCGCTTTCTATTTTTAATTGTAAAAACCATTGTTTAAAGTTTAAGTGAGAAATACTTCCTTTTAAAATACCTCTAGTGTTGTTTTTTGTATCTAATAGATTAAAATTTTCTAAAATAAAAGATTGTTGTGCTAATGTAATAACAGATGGGCCTTGAAAATCATAATCTACATTTAAATATGGAAATTTTAAACCTGCATTTTCTAAAGTTAGGGTACCATCCATATCTGGATTACTTAAAAACCCTCTTAAAGAAAACGCACCAGATGCAGAACCCCTTAAAGAAGACAACACATCTTGACCTAAAGGACTAAAAGCATCAAGTTTAAATTCTTCTAAAAAAACATCGAGGTCTATTAAAGGCCTTTCTTCAGAAAAATCTAAATTACCATTTGCTGCAATACTTTTAACGTTTTTATTTTCTATGGCTAAATTTACTTTGTATTTCTTGTAAGAATTTTCTCCAATCACATTTACAAACAAATCTCCTTGTTTAAAATCGTTAACTTCAAAATCTTTTACTTTTAAAGAGGCTTCTGGTAAATAGCTACCTTCTTTTTGAACAAAATCTAAATGACCAGATAGTTGTCCTTTTAAGGATAGGCTATCTATAACTGGTAGAAAGCTTTCTAATTCTACTTTGGTAAAATCGGCTAAAAGTATTTTTTCATCATCGCCTCTTAAACTTCCGGTAAATTCGATTTTTTGTTCTTCTGAAACTAGTTTAAACTGGCTAAAATTAAATTCATTGGTTTTTAGATCAAATATAATTCTATCTGTATTTTTCTGATCTGGGTTAATATTCCAGGTATTTCCTTTAAAAATAAAAGAGGATTTTTCGAAACCTAATACAGATTTTCCTTCTTCATTAAACGTGTAGAAAAAGTCTAAATTAAAGTCTTCATTTTTCTTTTTTCCTCCAATAAATTCTGATTTAAAAAAAAGTGTATCATTTCTAGTTAAGTTTAACAACCTTAATTTAGAAACTTTATAATAATCTGTATTTAATTCATTTGCAGATAAAAAAGTATTGTATAAAGGATTTTTATTGTCAGTAATTAAAGAAAAATCTTTTACCTCATTACCATATGCATTTATTCTTGGTGATGAAATGTTTGCTCGAAATAAATCTTTATCAGAATTTATTTTTCCTTTAATTTTTGTTTGATCATCTATAGAAATATCAGGAAAAAAGACGGCTACAATTTGATTATAAATGGTAAAATTGAAATCTAAAAACTGATTTTTTTCAACTTCATAAGGCTGGTAGTTTGTATAAATACTACCCAATGCATTTTGTGCAACATTAGGTAGTTCTGCAAAAGAAAATTTACCAGAAATAAAACCATTTGCAATGTCTTTAGAGGCAACCTCTATGGTTTTTATACTATTTTTTATAGATGATGTAACTTGGAACTTTTTAAAAATGTATTCTTGTTGCTGATTTGTGTAAAGTACATTTTTAAAAATGGCTTTTCCAACAATATCATCTAAAGTATTACCTTCTATATCTAGAGCAATAGTACCTTTAACAACAGATATGCTGTCTCTTGTAAATAAATTGGTTTCTTTTAAGTTTAAATATGTAATGTTAGAAGTAAAATCGAATTTATGGGTTTTAGAAGATAAATCTGCCAAACCTTTAAAGTTCATTTTAAAATTTTCATCATCTATGGTTAAATCTCCATCAAATTTATTGTTTTGATACTCGCCATTTGCTACTAAATTTTTGTAGGTATAGTCATTAAAATTAAGTTCAGAAATTTTACCTACAAAACTGGTATTAATATTGTTTAATGTAAACCCACTTCCATCTACATCTCCTTTTAAAGAAATTTTACCAAAAATAGAATTTTCAAAAAATTTACCCATATCAAAATTTATCAATTCTAGATCTCCTTTATAAGAAGCTGTATCAATTTCGTCTATATTATCAATTTCTAGATCTGAAACAGCACCACCTATTTGAGAGTTTACACGAATGCCTGCCATCATTTTATCTGGAGTTATCGATATATTTCCTTTAATTATAAACTGCCCTAACTTTCTAAATTCTGATGGTAAAGTTTTTCCTAGAACATTGGGTAAAATATTTTTTAATTCATTGTAGGTTGCTGTTAAGTTGTTTAATTGTCCTTTAAAGGTAAAACCTCTTTCTGTGTTTACGGCATTTTTAAATGCTAAATCTCCATTTACTTTTATTCCTTTTTGTGTAGATAATATTAAATTTTTAAGTGTGAAATCATTAAGTAGACCTTTTATTTTTCCAGAAAAACTAATAATATCTTCACCACTTAACTCGTTGTAAAACTTTTTTAAATCTTGTACTTTTAATTTACTTTTATCAAAATTTCCCGTAATTTTTACTTTGTCTGTAAAGTTGGCTAAATCTTCTCTTTTATAATTAAAAACAATATCTCCTATCACTTTGGAGTCTTTGGTTTCTAAAACTGTATTTTTAAAGTTCATTGCAGTTTTAGTATAGCTATAATTGGTGGTTAGATTACTAACCTTTAAACCTTGATTTGTTTTAAAATATAGACCTCTAATATTTGAAGAAAAATCGGCTCCATTTACAATTAAATTCTGCAAATTTCCACCAGTATTAGAAGCAGAAAATCTAAGTTCTCTGTCTTTATTTAGATCGGTAATTCTAAAGTTTAAATTTTCCACGTAAATATTGCTTGCTTTTAAAATAAATGGAGGTGCAAGCGAATCTTTAGGTTTATCACTCTTAAAACTATCAATAAAAATACCCATATTATCTGTAGTTTCACCTTTATAGGTTTTCATGTAATAATAGGCATTTTCTATGGTAATGTTGTCAAATAGCAATTGACTATTTACAGCTTTTCTAGCACTTAAAATAGATGTACTTATTTTTTTTACAAAAATTAAAGTATCTTTATGATGATCTCTAATTTCAACCTCTTTTAACTGTATACTTCCCAAAAAAGATAAGTTTACTTTTCCAATTTTTAGATTGGTGTTATAAGTTTTGTTGATGTTCTGGGTAACGTATTTACCTAACTTAGTTTGCACGTAAGAAGTAGAAAGTAAAATACTTAGAAATAGTAAAAAGAGCACAAAATACCCAAACCATTTTACTATTTTTTTTCCTACTTTTTTGATGATAATTTATTTTTAAGGTGATGCAATACTGAATTAAATAAACAAAAATATTGCCAAATAATACAAATAACGTGCAAATTTAATAAAGAATTAAATTTCTATTGGTAAAAAAAGAAAATGACTATAAAATATACTTAATTTTGTGCAAATTTGCAGTATGGAAACACCTATTTACATTTTAGGCATAGAATCTTCTTGCGATGACACTAGTGCATCTGTAATTTGTAACGCACAAATATTAAGTAATGTTGTTGCAAACCAAGAAGTGCATGCAAAATATGGTGGTGTGGTTCCTGAATTAGCTTCTAGAGCGCATCAACAAAATATTGTACCAGTGGTACAACAAGCGTTAGCCCAAGCAAATATTGGCAAAGAACAATTAGCTGCTATTGCTTTTACAAAAGGCCCAGGCTTAATGGGTTCTTTGTTAGTAGGTACTTCATTTGCAAAATCTTTGGCTTTAGGTTTAAACATTCCTTTACTAGACGTTAACCACATGCAAGCGCACATTTTAGCGCATTTTATTAAAAGTGATGACAACAAAATGCCTCCTTTTCCTTTTATTTGTTTAACCATAAGTGGTGGCCATACTCAAATTGTAAAAGTGACCAATTATTTTGAAATGGAAGTTTTAGGAGAAACAATAGATGATGCAGTTGGAGAAGCTTTTGATAAATCTGCCAAAATCTTAGGGTTGCCTTATCCTGGAGGTCCTTTAATAGATAAATATGCTCAATTAGGAAACCCAAAGGCATACCCTTTTACCAAACCAAAAGTGGGCGATTTAGATTTTAGTTTTAGTGGTTTAAAAACTGGGATTCTATATTTCATTCAAAAACAACAGCGCATAAACCCTAATTTTATAAAAGAAAACTTAAATGATATTTGTGCATCTATCCAATTTACAATTGTAGAAATTTTAATGGATAAACTAAAAAATGCTGTAAAAAAAACCAATATAAAACACATTGCCATTGCTGGTGGAGTTTCTGCAAATTCAGAAATAAGAAAAAGATTACAACTAGCTGAAAAACATTTGGGTTGGACTACCTACATACCAAAATTTGAATACACAACAGACAATGCTGCTATGATTGCAATTTCTGGGTATTTAAAATATTTAAATAAAGATTATTCTGATGTTTCTGTAACCGCAAAAGCACGTTTAAAAGTTACCGAATAAAATTTTATGAGACATTTTAAAAACAGACTCGTATTTAACCTTAGTTATTTTTTATTTTGGATGGGTTATTTTGCCTTTGCAAGATTATTTTTTCTTTCTTTTTACTTTGAAAAAACACAAGAACTAGGGTTAACAAACACTTTAAAAACCTTTTTATATGGTTTGCAATTAGATGCGTCTTTTGCAGCCTATTTAAGTGTTATTCCGTTTTTAGCAACTATAGTTACCGTTTTTAGCAACGCTAAAAAAATTTATAAAACAATCTTATGGTACACCATAACAGTACTTATTGTTTTAAATTTATTTTTAATTATAGACGCTAGTTTGTACCAAGCTTGGGGTGTTCGTTTAGATACTTCTTTGTTAGCCTATATAAATACTCCAGAAGTTATGTTGGCTTCTGCATCTACTTTTCAAATGATTGCTGGCAGCTTATTTTGGATTGCATCAACCTATGTGTTTATTATCGTTTTTAAAAAATTACTACACTCAAAACACCTAAAAATAAAAACCAGTAATTGGTCACAAGCACCTTTACTTTTAATTCTAACAGCATCATTAATACTACCAATTAGAGGTGGCTTACAAACCATACCCGTAAACCAAAGTAATGTGTATTTTTCTAATAAAATGTTTGCAAATCATGCTGCTAATAATTTTATATGGAATTTTGCTAACACTATTACACATAAAACAAACGGAAAAAATATTTATAAATTTTATGATAAACATGTAGCTAAAAACATCATAAAAAAAAGAAAAAATCAACTATTACAACCAACCACAGATTTTATTTTAAACACTACAAAACCCAATGTTATTTTAATTATTTGGGAAAGTTTAACAGCCAAAGTAGTAGGTTCATTAGGTGGGGAGCCAAATGTTACAGAAAACTTAAACAGACTCTCTAAAGAAGGGGTTTTATTTACAAATTTTTATGGAAATGGAGACAGGACAGACAAAGGTTTACCTGCTATTTTAAGTGGTTATTATCCACCTCCTGTAAAAAGAATTATGCGAATGCCAAATAAAACAAGAAGTTTACCAATGTTGCCAAAAAAAATGAATAATTTAGGCTATAAAACTTCTTTTTATTATGGTGGAGATACCAATTTTGGTAATATGAATACCTATTTAAGAAATGCTGAAGTTTCTAAAATTGTAGATGGTAGTGAGTTTGATAAAAAAGATTGGAACTCTAAATGGGGCGCCTTTGATGATGTTTTTATGAAACGTTTTGCCAACGATTTAACCACTAAACAAACTCAGCCTTTTTTTACAGTAGCTTTAACCTCTACAAGTCATGAGCCTTACGAATTAAATAGCACCTATAAATTTGGCAAAGATTCTGAAGACAATCTTTTTAGGAGCTCGCATGCATATACTGACAAAGTTATTGGTAATTTTATCAATTTTGCAAAAAAACAAGACTGGTATAAAAACACTTTAATTGTAATCATGTCAGATCATGGGCATAGCTCTCCCAAACATACAGGAGAATATTTTTCGCCAGAAAAGTTTCAAATCCCTATGCTTTGGTTAGGTGGTGCTTTGCAGAAAAAAGGAATCGAAATTGACAATATGACGAGTCAAGTAGATTTTGCTTACACCTTATTAGATTTATTAAAAGCAGATAATTCCGATTTTAAATTTGGTAAAAATTTGTTTAACTCTTCAGAAAAACAATACGCGCATTACATTTTTAATAAAGGTTTTGGCACGCTTACTAAAAAGGGTTTTTACTTATTTGATTATGTAAGCAACAAGCCTATTTTAAAATATGGTGATGAAGCTAACAAGTTAGATTCTTTGGGTAAAGCTATTACACAAGATGCTTATCAAGATTTTTTAGACAGAAAATAATTATTACTTTTTCTCTAGATGCTCTTCTATATCTGCAATATGATGTTGCAAAGCTTTAGCCGAAATTTGTATTTCTTTAATTAATAAAGCAAGTGATATAATTAATAATACCAACGCAAAACCAAAAATATAGGCAGCTATTAAAAAGAAATTAATGTAAATTAAAAACATCGTTAATACACAAAAAAGCAAGCTTGATATTCCAAAAATCTGCATCCATCTTGTTAGATTTAAACGCAGTTTTAAGTTTTTAATTTGTCTTAATAAAGATTTATCTTTTTTTTCTAAATAAATATCATGTAGGTTTCTTATTACAGAAGCATATGCCAAAAATCGATTGGTATATGCTAACATTATTAAAGAAATTGCAGAAAATAATAAAGCTGGCGTTGTTAATGTTAGTTGTTCCATATCCCAAAATTAAGTAATAATTTTTGATGTTTTCAATTTAAAATCATTCTAAAATTAGAAACTCCCTTTAAATATTGTATTGCAAATAAATAATTAATAACTTTATAAAGATTTAAAACATCATTATTAAAAAAAATGGGTTACGTAGACAAAAATGTAAGAATTAGTATCGCATTTGTTTTAGGTTTTGTGTTTTATACAAATGTAACTTCTAGTACTTTGGTTATTACTCTATTAGTATTAGTAGGTGTTTTTGTTTTTATTAGTTTTTGTCCATTATATTTAACTTTTGGCGTCTCTTTATCAAAAAAAAAATTAAAAGTAATTAGCCTATGAAATACAACTTTCTAATTATTTTATTCTTTAGTTTGTCCTTTTCTGCCCAAAACTTGCCTAAAGAATTTGTGTATTTAAAAACAATTGATTCAAGCATAAAAAGTGAATTACGTTATTTTTCTAATAATAATTTCATAGGAAAACCGATAGATGGTTATGAAGGCAATCGTGTTATTGTAACTATTAAAACAGCAAAGGCTTTAAAAAAAATTCAACATATTTTATCAAAAAAAGAGTTAGGTTTAAAAATTTTTGATGCATACAGACCACAAAAGGCCGTAAATCATTTTGTAAAATGGGCTAAAGTTTTACAAGACACTTTAAAAAAAGCTAAATACTATCCCACCGTCCCGAAATCTGAATTATTTAAACAAGGGTATATTGCCTCTAAATCTGGTCATTCTAGAGGAAGTACAGTAGACTTAACAATTATTAATTTAAAAACAGGAAAAGAATTAGACATGGGAAGTCCTTATGATTTTTTTGGTCAAAAATCGCATCCCTTTTCTAATAATATCACAAAAAAACAACGCGAAAACAGAATGCTTTTAAGAAATATTATGTTATCAAATAATTTTAAACCCTATGCAAATGAATGGTGGCATTTTACACTTAAAAATGAACCTTTTCCTAATATATACTTTAACTTTCCTATAAAATAAATAGTTTTAACAATTCTTAAACACCAACAATATAAATCAGCATTATATTTGCTCTAAATTGTTATAAATAACACAATGATATTTAAAAAAAATAACATCATACTTCTTATATGCATTTTATGTAGTTCACCTTTTTTTGCGCAGTTAGATAAAAGTAATGGCAATAACGAAAAAGGAAAGGTAAAAGCTATTGTTTTAAAAAACACCAAAGCTGTAGAAAAACCAAAATCTATAGAATTAAATGGTAACGAAGGTTTTAAAAAAGCATATGATAAAGAGCAAGAAAAGTTAAAAGAAAAACAAAAAAAAGACGCATTAAATAACAAAGGTATTTTAACTCAAAAAAAAATAAACGAAGCCCGTTTTTTAAAGGCATTTAAAAAAATAAACGGACAATACATTTATCCTAAAATAGACCAAGATTTAGGTAGCTTTAGAACTACTTCAAATAGTGTAAACATTATTTGTAGAGATTTTCAATATCCAGATGGAGATAGAGTAACCATTATGGTTAATAACATACCTGTAATTACCAATATTTTATTAAAACAAAATTATCAAAGTTTTAAAATACACTTAAATAAAGGTATCAATAAAATTTCTTTTGTGGCATTAAATCAAGGTACTTCTGGCCCCAATACAGCCGCTTTTAAAGTTTATAATGATGCTGGCATGCTACTATCATCCAATGAATGGAATTTAGCCACAGATGCCAAAGCAACTTTGGTAATTGCCAAAGAAGAATAACAGAGAAATAGCAACGCTACGAAAACGATTGAGTTAAATAAAAAAATGATGTTTTTTTATTCTATGTAAAACAGTTATTTTTGTATTCCAGTTTTTAAAACGATAAACGAACAACAATTTTTAAGAATGAAAAAAATCACCAAACAAACCTATTTAGATTGGTACAGAGAAATGCTTTTTTGGAGAAAATTTGAAGATAAATTAGCATCTGTTTACATTCAACAAAAAGTAAGAGGTTTTTTACACCTTTACAATGGGCAAGAAGCAATTTTAGCAGGCGCTTTACATGCTATGGACTTGTCTAAAGACAAAATGATTACCGCTTACAGAAACCATGTACAACCCATTGGTATGGGAGAAGACCCAAAAAAGGTGATGGCAGAATTGTATGGAAAAGCAACAGGAACTTCTAAAGGAATGGGGGGTTCTATGCACATTTTTTCTAAAGAATTTGGTTTTTATGGTGGTCATGGAATTGTTGGTGGTCAAATACCTTTAGGAGCAGGTATTGCGTTTGCAGATAAATACAAAGGAAGTGATGGTGTTACTTTAACTTGTTTTGGTGATGGTGCTGCAAGACAAGGATCTTTACACGAAGCATTTAACATGGCAATGTTATGGAAATTACCAGTCATTTTTATTTGTGAAAACAATGGATATGCAATGGGTACTTCTGTAGAAAGAACAGCAAACCATGATGATATATGGAAACTTGGTTTAGGTTACGAAATGCCTTGTGGCCCTGTAGATGCTATGAATCCTATTAAGGTTGCAGAAGCTATAGACGAAGCTTTACAAAGAGCAAGACGTGGTGATGGCCCAACATTTTTAGAAATGAAAACATATAGATATAGAGGACACTCTATGTCTGATGCACAGCATTATAGAACAAAAAATGAAGTAGAAGAATACAAAAAAATAGACCCAATAACACAAGTTAAAGATGTTATTTTAGATAAAAATTACGCTACTGAAGATGATATTGCTGCAATTGATAAAGAAGTAAAAGCGAGAGTTAAAGAATGTGAGCAATTTGCAGAAGATTCTCCTTTCCCAGAAACTCAGCAATTATACGATATGGTATACGAACAAGAAGATTATCCTTTTATAAGTTAAAATATGGCTACAGTTGTAAATATGCCGCGTTTAAGTGACACCATGGAAGAAGGTGTTGTGGCAAAATGGTTAAAAAGTGTTGGAGATAAAATTGAAGAAGGTGATATTTTAGCAGAAATTGAAACCGATAAAGCTACTATGGAATTTGAATCTTTCCATGAAGGTGTTTTGCTACACATTGGTGTGCAAGAAGGTGAAACCTCTCCTGTTGATAAATTATTAGCAATAATTGGTGAAGAAGGTGAAGATATTTCTGCACTTTTAAATAATAATGCTAATGATGTATCTCAAGAAAAAGAAGAAACATCTAATAAAACAGAAAGTTCTTCTGAAGAATCTTCTAACGATGAAGATTCTAACGAAGAAGCTAGTATACCAGAAGGTGTTCAAGTAATTACAATGCCACGTTTAAGTGATACGATGACAGATGGTACTGTAGCCACTTGGTTAAAAAAACAAGGCGACTCAGTAGAAGAAGGTGATATTTTAGCAGAAATAGAAACCGACAAAGCTACTATGGAGTTTGAGTCTTTTTACGAAGGAAACTTATTACACATTGGAGTACAAGAAGGAGAAACTGCTCCTGTAGATAGTTTATTAGCTATTATTGGACCAGAAGGAACCGATGTTTCTAGCATTATTGAAAATGGAGTTCCTACAGAAAAGAAATCTTTATCAGACAAAAAAGCTGCTCCAAAAGAAGACAAAAAAGAAAACAAACAAGACAAGAAAGAAGAACAAAAATCTTCTTCTGCAAATACAAGTACAAATAATTCTGGTGGTAGAATTTTTGCATCGCCATTGGCGAAAAAAATTGCCTCAGACAAAGGAATTAACTTAGCAGATGTAAGTGGTTCTGGAGAAAATGGTAGAATTATTAAAAAGGATGTAGAAAACTACACACCTTCTGCTACTGTTTCCGTAGAAACACCTACACCAGCATCTTCTGCTGCTGCACCTTCTTTTTCGGTAACTGGAGAAGAAAAATCTGAAGAAGTTAAAAACTCGCAAATGCGTAAAGCAATTGCTAAGTCTTTAGGTAATTCTAAATTTACTGCACCAGACTTTAGTTTAAATATAGAGGTAGATATGGATGCAGCAATTGCCTCTAGAAAAACCATAAATGCTATACCAGATACCAAAGTATCTTTTAATGATATGGTGGTTAAAGCATGTGCTATGGCATTACAAAAACACCCACAAGTAAACACTTCTTGGACCGATAATAATACTGTTTATCATTCTCATATACACGTTGGTGTTGCTGTTGCTGTAGACGAAGGTTTATTAGTACCTGTAATTAAACACACCAACCAAATGAGTTTAACCCAAATTGGTGCTACTGTTAGAGATTTAGCTGGTAAAGCTAGACATAAAAAAATTACTCCTGCAGAAATGCAAGGCAGTACTTTTACAGTTTCTAATTTAGGCATGTTTGGTATCGATAATTTTACATCAATTATAAACCAACCAAACTCTGCCATTTTATCTGTTGGGGCTATTGTACAAAAACCTGTAGTTAAAAACGGACAAATCGTAGTAGGTAATACTATGAACTTAACTTTAACCTGTGATCATAGAACGGTTGATGGTGCTGTTGGGGCGCAGTTTTTACAAACATTAAAAACATTTATAGAAAACCCTGTTACAATGTTAGCATAGTTTCCTGTAAATTTAGTATAAACTAAAAATGCCTTGAGAAATTAATTCTCAAGGCATTTTTTATATTTCAAGTTTTAAAACTTATATTTTAGTTGTTTTTACTTTAGCAGTTATGATAACCTCTGCGCCATTTGCAGACACTTTTACCTCTGTATTTGCAGTATCTTGCACTCCAGTAGTTGCATCAATAACAATAGCACCTGTAACTTTTCCAGCACCCATACCACTAACATCTCCTGTTACATCTAAGTAAACCTTACCTTCAATAATTTTAGAAACTGTATACTTTGTTACAATTTTCATTCCTTGTTGATTTAGCTCTGTAGACCAAGAACTACCCACAGACACTTTTTCTTCAGGATATTTAATGCTACTAGATTGTTTTACAAATTCTTCCATTCCTGGCGCCATTGGCTCTACTTTTATATCTGTAGCTTCACCCCTATTAGTCATTTTGGTCGTAATCAATGCTTTTAGCATAGGGTCAAACTGTTGTTTAAACATTTTACCTGTTTCATCTAAATCTTCTTCTTTTTTAGTAGAATCAAAATCCATTATCATACCACCTTGCAACATATTCATTTTAATAGTAGATATTTTAGAAGCTGCTGTAAAACTATCTCCTTCTTTTTTAATAATGGACATATTCATTTTTATTTTCATATCCATACCACCAGCAGCTCCCATATTTTGTGACTGCTCTAGATCTATCACAAACTCATCTCCTTCATTGTAGTTGGCTCTTAATAAAACAGAATCTTGACAAAATGCACTTAATGAAGTTGCAACAACAAATAATAATAACAATTTTTTCATATATTTTAATTTTAATTTATAATATGCTAATTTACTATTTTAAAAATTGTAAGTTCAGATAAAAGAAATAAAAATAGTTGAAAACCCAAACATAGTAACTCTCTAAAAACTTTCATACTTTACTTTTTGTTAAAATTTAACTTCACTAAATCATAGTTTAATAAACTAAATATCAGTAATATAAAAATTTAAGCTAGCTAAAAGTAAAAAGCTCACAAATAGTGAGCTTTTTGGATTATATGATTTATGTATTTTTAAAAATCTTGATTTACATCCCAAGATTCTAATATTTCTTTTAATGTTTTAATAAACATACCCCCCAAAGCTCCATTTACAACTCTATGGTCGTAAGAATGTGAAACAAACATTTTTTGTCTGATTCCAATAAAATCTCCTTCTGGAGTTTCTATCACAGCAGGTACTTTTCTAATAGCACCTAAAGCTAAAATAGCAACTTGCGGCTGATTTATAATTGGTGTACCCATTACAGAGCCAAAACCACCTACATTAGTTACAGTGTAGGTTCCTCCTTGTATTTCATCTGGTTTCAAAGCATTATTTCTTGCTCTATTTGCTAAGTCGTTTACAGCAGATGTCATACCCACTAAATTTAACTGATCTGCATTTTTAATAACGGGCACAATTAAATTACCATCTGGTAAGGCTGCAGCCATCCCTAAATTAATATTTTTCTTTTTAACGATGGTATCACCATCAACAGCAATATTAATTAACGGATATTTTTTAATGGTGCTTGCTACAGCTTGCATTAAAATAGGAGTAAACGTTAACTTTTCTCCTTCTCTTTGCAAGAATTCGTTTTTAACTTTATTACGCCATTTCACAATATTTGTAACATCTACTTCTATAAAAGATTGCACATGTGCTGATGTGTGAACCGAATCTACCATATGTTTGGCAATTAACTTGCCCATTCTTGTCATTTCAATCACCTCATCTTCACCATTTACAGAAACAGGTACTGATTTCGAAACTGATTTTTCAATATGTTTCGGCACAACTGATGGATTAAGTTCTTCAACTTCGTTTGGAATAACATTTGAAGTATCGCTTCTATTTTCTAAATAAGAAAGGATGTCATCTTTTGTAACTCTACCATCTTTACCAGAACCAACAAGGGTTTCTAGTTCTTCCATAGAAACACCTTCTGTTTGAGCAATGTTTCTAACTAATGGTGAGTAAAATTTACCTGAATCTGAATTTTTAGCAAGAGGTGTTGCAATAATTTCTGATGCTTTTTCTATAGTTTTTTCTACTTCTTTAACTTCTTCTGTAGCAACTGTTTTTTCATTTTTCGTAGCAGTTTGTTCTTCAACATCATTTTCTCCTTCTGTTTCTATAATAGCAATTGTATCTCCAACAGCAACAACATCATCTTTTTGAAACAGAATTTCTACCAAAGTTCCTTCTACTTCAGAAGGTACCTCAGAATCTACTTTATCTGTGGCAATTTCTACAACAGCTTCATCTAATTCAACGGAATCTCCAACATCTTTTAACCAAGAGGTGATGGTTGCTTCTGCAACACTTTCTCCCATTTTTGGTAACTTTAATTCAAATCTTGCCATTTAATCAAATTTTATAAGTTGCAAAAGTACTAAAAAAAGAGGTGATTTTTTCTTAAAAAAATTACTAAAATTAAAATCATTAATTACAGTAATTTGTATTATTAATATTAATTACCACTAATTATTAATAAATACATAAAAATAAAATTATTTAATACTTAAATATTGCGCATTTAACAATGTTTTGTTTTATCTAAATAAATGTGATATAAAAAAAAGAATATTTTTCTATTTTAATTTTCCTAAAATAAAATATTATTAAAGTTTATTAAAAACTAAATAAGAGAACCACTCTTACTATTTAAAACCTTTTTGAAGCTATACATTGTCTAGAGGAGAAATAAGTGGAATGGTTATAAAAACAGTAACATCATTTTAATCAAAATTATTTTAAAAATGAAAACTAAACCCAATTTTTAGGTTCTTCTAAAACTTTTAATAACCTTGCTTCTTCAGAATTTTCTTTGGGTTGATGATTGTATTTCCACTGCACAATTGGTGGTAAACTCATTAAAATACTTTCTATTCTACCATTTGTTTTTAAACCAAAAAGAGTACCTCTGTCGTGCACTAAATTGAATTCTACATAACGACCTCTTCTAACTTCTTGCCAATCTCTATGTTGCTGTTCATAATCAAGTTCTTTTCTTTTTTTAACGATTGGCACATAACTTTCTAAAAAACTATTACCTATCTCAGTAACAAAATTGTATCTATCTTTAATTGAAAATTCTTCGGTTTCTTTTAAATAATCGAAAAACAAACCTCCAATTCCACGTGCTTCATTTCTGTGTGTGTTCCAAAAATACTCATCACAGGTTTTTTTAAACTTTGGATAAAACTCAGGATGATGTTTGTCGCAAGCAGATTTACAAACTTGATGAAAATGAGTTGCATCCTCTTCAAACAAATAATAGGGTGTTAAATCTTGACCCCCACCAAACCATTGGGTAACAATGTTTCTAGCGTTATCATACATTTCAAAATAACGCCAATTTGCGTGTACAGTAGGTACAAAAGGATTTTTTGGATGCAATACCAGACTTAAACCACAAGCAAAAAAATTACCTTCTTTTACACCAAATTGCTTTCTTAGGGCTTCTGGTAACTCTCCAAAAACTTTAGAAATATTTACCCCACCTTTTTCAAAAACATTTCCGTTTTCTATGACGCGAGTTCTACCTCCACCACCTTCTGCTCTTTGCCAATTATCTTCTTGAAATAATGATTTTCCATCAATTGCTTCTAAATTAGAAGTAATGGTGTCTTGAAGATTTTCTATGTAGGCGAAAAATATATCTTTCATAACTTTTGCTTTTAAATTGATGCGTTAGCGATTGAAATGACATCCTTTTTGCTTTTTCTGCAAAAAGATATAATGGAAAGCGCGACTTGGTCCTGAATGCTTTCAGGATAAAGTAACGCCCAAATAAAACTTTTTTTAATTTGCTTTATATTCTTTAACAGCGTCTATAAATGCTTTTGCGTGATCTAAAGGAATGTTTGGTAAAATTCCATGACCCAAGTTTACAATGTATTTATCTTTGCCAAATTCGTTAATCATTTGGGTAACCATTTTCTTAATTTCTGATGGTGGAGAAAACAACCTTGTTGGATCGAAATTACCTTGTAAGGTAATATTTCCTCCTGATAAATAACGTGCATTTCTTGCAGAACAGGTCCAATCTACACCTAAAGCTGCTGCTCCTGATTTAGACATTTCATTTAACGCAAACCAACAACCTTTCCCAAAAGCAATTACAGGAATTTCATCTTTTAAAGCATCTATTATTTGCTGAATATATTGCCAAGAAAATTCTTGATAATCTACTGGAGATAACATTCCTCCCCAAGAATCGAATACTTGCACAGCATTTACACCTGCAGCTACTTTTGCTTTTAAATAGGCAATGGTTGTGTCTGTTATTTTTTGCAATAAACTATGAGCCACAACAGGGTTTGTAAAACATAATTCTTTGGCTTTATCGAAGTTTTTAGAACCTTGACCTTGAACACAGTAACATAAAATTGTCCAAGGTGAACCTGCAAAACCAATTAACGGAATTTCATCGTTCAACTTTTCTTTAGTGGCTTTAATGGCATCCATTACATACCCTAAAGTGTCTTGAATGTCTGGTACAATTACAGCATCTAAATCTTTTTGATTTCTGATTGGATTTGGTAAATAGGGGCCAAAATTAGGTTTCATTTCCACATGAATATTCATGGCTTGTGGAATGACCAAAATATCTGAAAACAAAATGGCAGCATCCATACCATACCTACGGATAGGCTGCACCGTAATTTCTGAGGCTAGTTCTGGCGTTTGACAACGTGTAAAGAAATCGTATTTTTTTTTGATTTCTTGAAACTCTGGCAAATACCTTCCTGCTTGACGCATCATCCAAACTGGTGGTCTTTCTACAGTTTCACCTCTTAATGCTCTTAAAAATAAATCGTTTTTTATCATGATTTTGCTTTGAGCTTTAAGCTATTCGCTTTAGGCAGCAAATTGCATAAAGCGTATTGCATAAAGCAATATTAGTTTACATTCCTGAAACTTTTTGCATGGCTTTATCTGTTGCCGCTGCAAAAACTTTAATGTCTTTTTTTGAAATTGCTGAGTTCAAAAACCAAGCTTCAAACTGACTTGGTGGTAAAAACACTCCGTTTTTAATCATTTCCCAAAAGAAAACTGCAAATTTTTGGGTATCTGAAGTTTGTGCTTCTTTAAAATTAGTGACCTTATTTTTTGTAAAGAAGGGATTCATCATAGAACCAAATCTGTTTACTATTAAATCTACATTGTATTTTTTAGCAGTTTCTAATAAAATCACTTCTAAAACACTTCCTATTTCTTCAAATTTATCATACGGATTTTGTCTTTTCAATTCTGTTAAAGTTGAGATTCCTCCAGCCATTGCAATTGGGTTTCCAGATAAAGTTCCCGCTTGATACATGCCTCCCAAAGGCGCTACTTGTTGCATAATTTCTTCTCTTGCTCCATAAGCTCCAACAGGAAAACCACCACCAATTACTTTACCTAAACAGGTAATATCTGCAACAACTCCTAATTTTTCTTGCGCTCCTCCAAAAGTTGAACGGAAACCAGTCATTACTTCATCTGCAATTAACAAAGCATTTTTAGATTGTAAATACTCTTTTAATTCTTTTAAAAAATTATTCTGCGGAATAACAACCCCCATATTTCCACCAATTGGCTCTATAATTACACCGGCAATATCATCGTATTTATCAAAATGCGCTTTTACACTTTCTAAATTATTATACTCTGCAATTAACGTATTTTTTACAGCGCCTTCTGGAACTCCTTTAGAACCTGGTAAACTTAAAGTTGCTAAACCAGAACCTGCAGCTACCAATAATGCATCTTGATGCCCGTGATAACAGCCTGAAAATTTTATGATTTTATCTTTACCAGTAAACGCTCTTGCCAAACGAATTCCACTTAAAACAGCTTCTGTACCCGAATTTACAAAACGTACTTTATCCATTTCTGGAAAAGCATCGCAAACTATTTTTGCTAATTTTATTTCTGCCTCTGTAGAGGCACCAAAAGAATAGCCTTTTTTCAAGGCTTTTTTTGCTGCTTTTTCTACTTTTTTATGACGATGACCTAAAATCATTGGTCCATAAGAAACTACTAAATCTACATATTCATTATCATCAACATCATAGATTTTACTGCCTTTTGCTTTTTTGATAAACAAAGGGTTTCCACCTACAGAACTAAATGCTCTTACTGGAGAATTTACGGCTCCAACTAAGTTTTTTAATCCTTTTGTATATAATTTTTGTGATTTTTTAAAGTTCATTTTTTAATCTTTTGCAATTCGTTTTTAAAGATTCTGTCATTCCTGCGCAGGCAGGAATCTCTTATTTTAATCAAACCAATCTTCTGATAAATCTATCCAATCAGCATTGTCTTCAACTATCAAATTTATTTTCCAATCTCTTTTCCACTTTTTTAAATTCTTTTCTCTTTTAATAGCATCTTTAACAAATTGATACGATTCAAAATAAATCAACTTATTTAAATTATATTTTGAAGAAAAACCTTTAACTAATTTATTTTTATGTTCAAACATTCTTCTTTCTAAATCGTTTGACACACCAATATATAAAACTCCATCTTTTTTATTTGTGATAATGTACACATAATATTGATGTTTAGTTTTAAACAATTATTATCCTTTTTTAATTTGAGATTCCTGCCTACGCAGGAATGACAGCATTTCTATTTATTTTTTGCCCCCAATAATTTTGCAGCTTCTTTTGCAAAATAAGTAATAATAATATCTGCTCCTGCTCTTTTCATAGACAATAAACTTTCCATCATAACTTTTTCGCCATCAATCCAACCTTTTTCTGCGGCTGCTTTAATCATAGCGTATTCTCCACTTACATTGTAACAGGCTATTGGTCTATCAAAATTATTTTTTAAATCTCTGATGATATCCAAATAAGACAAAGCTGGTTTTACCATTAAAATATCTGCTCCTTCCTGATCGTCAAAAGTTGCACGACGCATTCCTTCATCCCTATTTGCAGGATCCATTTGATAGGTTTTTCTGTCTCCAAATGTTGGTGCAGAATCTGCAGCATCTCTAAAAGGACCGTAAAAAGCCGATGAATATTTTACAGAATATCCCATAATTGGCAAATCTGCAAAACCTGTATTGTCTAAAGATTGACGAATCATATCTATGGTCCCATCCATCATTCCTGAGGGCGCTACCATATCTACGCCTGCTTTGACATGAGAAATAACTTGCTTTGCAATGTTTACCAAAGTAGCATCATTATCTACATCATTATCATGTATAATTCCACAATGACCATGAGACGTATATTCACAAAAACAAACATCTGTAATTACATATAAACTTGGGTAATTTTTCTTGATAAAACGAATAGCTTGTTGCATAATACCATTATCATTCCAAGTTTCTGTGCCTTGATCATCTTTTTCTGAGGGAATTCCAAACAATAAAACTGCAGGAATATTTAATGCCACAACTTCATCTAATTCTTTAGAAATTGTATCCAAAGAAAAACGTTTAATACCAGGCATAGAAACGATTTCTGTTTCTATATTTTCACCTTCTTCAATAAAAAGTGGATAAATAAAATCGTCTACAGAAAGTTTGGTTTCTCTAACCAATCTTCTAATTCCTTCTTGTTTTCTAAGTCTTCTTGTTCTGAACATAAGCCCCTGTTTCCCCAAAGGGGAACACACTCTTAAAAGTTGTGTGTTATATTAATACTTTTTTTCTCTTGAATATTTACCCACCATCTATTCCTTCCCTTTGGGAAGGTTAGTATGGGAATAATATTTATTCACCAATTCTAACAAACTCTCTGCACTTGGTAAATTGGCAACTTCTACCTTATCAAAATGTTTTCTAGCTTCTTTTGCTGTAGTTTCTCCAATACAAAACGCTATTTTAGCTGTTGAATTTTCTTGTAAATAGCTTTCAATTCCTGATGGACTGTAAAATAAAACTCCAGAAACATCATCTGCAATTTTTTCTGAACTCAGCATTGTTTTGTAAGCTTCAACTTCATTTACAACAATATCATTTGCCTTTAAATAGGTTGGAAAAACATCCATTCTTAAATTGCTACAAAAATAGGTAACTTCCTTGATGTTTGTTTTTTTAGAAATATATTCTGCTAATTTTAAAGCATTTTTTGCAACGTAAGTTACTGCTCCTATTCTATTTTCAATTAATTTTTTGGTTCTTCTACCAACACAAAAAATATTCTTAAATTTTAATTCGTTTTTAGTAAAAGAATTTAAAATGGCCTCTACTCCGTTTTGGCTAGTAATTACAACATTTTCTAGCTCGTTTTTCATCACCTTTGGTGGAATTCTATTAAAACGGATTTTAATAAAATCGCTATCTTCTATACCAATAGTATTTGGTAAAGTTTTCTTTTGAATTTCTGATAACTTTTTAGTTGAAAATACTTTATGAGTTACAATTGACTCCCCTTCAAGATCTTCTAACATCAACTCTTTTCCCCCTCTATTGATAACATAATCTGCACAATCTTTTGCCAATAAGTGATGTTTACCCAACACTGCTGTTTTAGTGACTGATATTTTTTTAGAGCCATCTTTTTTTAACAAAACTCCTTTAAAATTAATTTCTTCAGTTTTAGCATCTACATAAGCTAATGCTCCTATTGGCGCTGTACAACCACCTTCTAACAGTCTTAAAAACTCACGCTCTATACCAACACAAACTTTGGTTTCATGATGATTTAATTGCTCACAAGCATCTAAAATATAATTGTCTTTTTCTAAAGCTGCAATCATAATTGCCCCTTGTGCTGGAGCTGGAATCATCCAAGATAAATTAACTGCTCCTGCTGGACGAATTCCTATTCTTTCTAAACCAGCTGCTGCAAAAACAGCTCCATTCCAATCACTATCATCTAGTTTTTGTAAACGTGTGTTTACATTACCTCTTAAATCTACTACATTATGTGTGGGATAACGATTTAACCACATTGCTTTTCTACGTAAACTACCTGTAGCAATGGTTGCATTGGGTTGCCCAAAAAATTCTTCTGTGTCTTTTAAAACTAAAATATCATTATAGTTTGCTCTTTTTAAAACAGCTGCTTGTAAAATACCTTCTGGTAATACTGTTGGCACATCCTTTAAAGAATGAACAGCAATATCAATGTCTCCATTTAACATTGCAATATCTAAATTTTTTGTAAAAACACCTGTAATACCCAATTCGTAAAGTGGTTTATCTAAAACAATATCTCCTACAGATTTAATAGGAACAATCTCAGAATCGTAACCTAATTCTGTTAATTCTTTACGAACTTTATTAGCTTGCCAAAGCGCTAATTGGCTATCGCGAGTTCCTATTCTAATAATTTTTTGCATTTATTTTTGGTTAAGATTGAAACACTTTTTGGATAACATCTATGCTTTCTGAAACAGAAGTATTTTCATTTTTTAAATGCTTTACAAATTGCGTAGTAATTTTTTGAATAAGACGTGAAGTTAAGATTTCTGCTTGATTTTCATCGAAATTAGAAAGTTTCTTTTTTTGAAAATTAATTTCATCTTTCTTTATAGACTCTAAAGAATCTTTCAAAGCAGAAATTGCAGGAGTAAATCTTCTATGATTTAACCAATCTTTAAATTCTGTTTTGTGAGTGTCTATAATTTTTTCTGCTAATGGTACTTCTGCCAAACGTTTGGCTAAAGTTTCGTCTGTAATTTTAGAAAGTTCGTCTACATTTATTAAAGAAACGCCTTTATGGTCTTCTACATTATGAGCCACGTTTTCTGGCATAGACAAATCTAAAATTAACAACGGTTTATTTTTAGAAATGTGTTTTTTTGTAATTGTAGGTTTTTCTGCACCTGTAGAAACTATTAAAATATCTGCATTTGCAACTTCTTCAGTTAAGTTTTCTATAACAGCTTTTCTAATAGAACTATGCTCTTTTACAAATTCTGTGGTTTTTTCTTCTGTTCTATTAATTAAACAAACTTTCTGATTATCTGTATATTCTGCAAGGTTTTTACATGTGTGTTTCCCCATTTTACCCAAACCAAAAACTAAAATGTTTTTAGTGTTGTAATTAGGTATAGTTTTAGTAATGTACTGCACTGCAGCATACGAAACTGAAGTTGTACCAGAACTTAATTGGGTTTGATTTTTTACTTTTTTACTAGCTTGTAAAACACTATTTACCAAACGCTCTGTATAGGCATTGGTGGTTTTTATTTTTTTTGCTAATTTGAACGATTGCCTTAATTGTCCTACAATTTCATAATCGCCCAAAATCTGACTATCTAAACCCGTACCAATTCTGTATAAGTGATTGATGGCTTGTTGCTCTTCGTAAACATGAGAAAATGCAGAGAATTCTTTTGTGGTACCTTCAGAAAAACCGCACAATAACTCTATAAGCAAACAAGGTCTGTTTGCAAAACCAAATATTTCTGTTCTGTTGCATGTAGAAATTATTAAAACCCCAGAAATACCTTTATTTTTTGCAGCTTTTAAGAGTGCAATCTGGTTTTCTGCAGACACAGAAAACTTACCACGTATTTCTGCATCTGCTTTTTTATAACTTACACCAATATTGTAAAAGTGCTCCTGCCCTAGTTCTTTCATATAATTTAAAAAGATGCCACAAAAATAATTAGTATATCTATAAAAAAGTATCGACAAAAGAACTTTTAATAACGATATGTGTTTTTTGAGTTTTTTTTACAATTAAATTAACCAAATACCTTATTTTTGCTTTATATATTAGGTTTTAATTATTTTTTATATAGAATGATTCTAAATAAAAACAAACTAAAAAATAGTCTTTTCTATGTTTAAAAATGTCGGAGAAAGTACTTTAGATGAAATTACGCTTGAAAAAGGTTTTTATGTACTTCATTTTCAGAACGAAAGCAAAGATGCTGTAAATTTTGAAAGAGAAATAGACCAATCTTTTATACAAATGCATTTTTGCTTGCGTGGTAAATCTAAATTTTTATTCAATAATGGCAGTTATTCTTTTGACGTTTTAGACACCAGGTCTATTTTACTATACAATCCGCAAAGAACTTTACCTATTCACCTAGAAATTCAACCCAAAACAACCTTATTATCTTTATTAATTTCTATAGAAAAATTTCACTCGTTATTTTCTAAAGAGTCTAATTACATTCCTTTTTTAAGTGATGAAAATAGCAATAAAAAATATTATGATGATACTGAAATTAAACCTACAGTTTTAATTGTTTTGCAACAAATTATCAACTCTAATATTAATAGTTCGATTAGAGAATTATATGTAAAAGGAAAAATTTACGAATTGTTGAGTTTACATTTTCAACAAGAAGAAAATATTGCTGGAGAATATTGCCCTTTTTTAGTGGACGAACAAAACGTTCTAAAAATTAGAAAAGCGAAAGAAATTATTATTTCTAGAATGGCAGAACCACCAAGTTTACAAGAATTAGCCAATGAAATTGGACTTAATTTAAAAAAACTAAAAGAAGGTTTTAAACAAATTTATGGTGATACTGTTTTTAGCTTTTTACTAGATTACAAAATGGAACATGCCAGAAAACTACTAGAAAGCAATCAATACAATGTTAATGAAGTTGGGTTGCAAGTTGGATATAGTACAGCAAGCCATTTTATTTCTGCTTTTAAAAAGAAGTTTGGTACAACACCAAAAAAATATATAATGAGTTTGAAGCAGTAAGAAAATATTAGTGTTTTAACTTTGAGATAAAAAAATGAAACAATTAACACATTACGATATCGAAAATATTCAGAAACAGTTTCCTATTACCATTGTTTGTGATGCGATTAGAACTCCAGAAAATATTGGGATGTGTTTTCGAATTTCTGAGAGTTTTGGGGTCGAAAAAATTTATTTTCATGAAGCTTCTCCCTCCATAGAAAATAGAAAAGTAATCAATACTGCCAGAAATACGATTAATCAAATTAACTATGATTATTATCGTAATTTTGAAGAAACTATTCAGCAATTAAAAGCCGCTGGAAATACCATTATTGGTATAGAAATTACTGATAAAAGCATCAATATTCAAGATTTTAATTTTAAAAATCACAAAAAAATCGTATTACTTTTGGGTAGCGAACGCAATGGAATTGAACATATAAATTTGGTTGATTACACTATTGCAATTCCAATGTATGGGAGAAACTCGAGTATGAATGTTATACATAGTTTGGCTATTACTTTATATGAGGTTACAAGTCAGTTGACAGCTAAGAATTAGGAAATATCAAAATAAACAAATAGATACTTAAATAAATTCAGCATAAAAAATGAAAGGAGTTTTATTAGTAAATTTAGGATCACCAGCAAGCACATCTACCAAAGATGTAAGAAAATATTTAGATGAATTTTTAATGGACGAACGCGTAATAGACGCACCAAAATGGTTACGTACTATTTTAGTTAAAGGAATTATTTTAAATACAAGACCAAAAAAATCTGCAAAAGCCTACAAAAAAATTTGGTGGGATGAAGGTTCTCCGCTAATAGTCTTATCAGAAAGATTATTAGATAAAGTTCAAAAAAAAACAGAATTGCCTGTTGCATTAGCAATGCGTTATGGAACACCATCTATAAAAATGGGATTACAAGAATTGCATGACAAAGGTGTAACTGATGTCTTAATTGTACCTCTATACCCACAACACGCAATGGCAACTACAGACACCATTTTAGTACTGGCAGAAAAATTAAGAGCAGAATTTTTTCCACAGATGAAATTCAAGCACATTCCTGCTTTTTATCACAAAAAAGAGTATATAAAAGTATTAGGAGATAGCATAAAAAATTATTTAGAAGGCAAAGAATGGGACAAGATTTTATTTTCATATCATGGTATTCCAGAAAGACATGTTAGAAAATCAGACATTACAAAATCGCACTGCAAACCAAATGATAGTGTAAATTTTGAATGCTGTAAAACAAACTCTCCTGCTCATGAGTTTTGCTACAAACATCAATGCTATGAAACTACAAAACAAGTGGTAGAATATTTAAACTTAACACCAGAAGAATATTTTGTTTCGTTTCAATCTAGATTAGCAGGAGACCCTTGGTTACAACCTTATACAGATAAAATGATTGAAAAATATCCAGAGAAAGGTATTAAAAAGTTAGCGGTAGTTACCCCAGCTTTTGTTTCCGATTGTTTAGAAACTTTAGAAGAAATTGCCATGGAAGGTAAAGAAGAATTTTTAGAAGCTGGTGGCGAAGAATTTCATGCAATTCCTTGTATAAATGATAACGATGATTGGGTAGATGTTTTAGTAAATTGGATTGAAGAGTAGTTGTGGCTAATGATTAATAAAAAACTTTTGAAACTCTGAAACTTAAAACAAAATTATGGACTTTTTATACATAAAAGCGTTACATATTATTTTTGTAGTAACCTGGTTTGCTGGTTTATTTTACATTGTTCGTTTGTTTATTTATCAAACAGAGGCAGAAAATAAACTAGAACCCGCAAAGTCTATTTTACAAACGCAGTATAAATTAATGAGCAAACGCTTATTGTACATAATTACGTGGCCATCTGCAATTTTAGCAAGTATTTTTGCCTTTTGGATGTTGTACCAAAATCCCTATTACTTATCTGAACCTTGGATGTTGGTCAAACTAGCTTTTGTATTGGCACTGTATTTTTATCAAGGTTTTTGCCATACTATTTACAAGAAACTACAAAATGATATTGTAAAATATTCTGCTTTTAAATTACGAATACTAAATGAAGTTTCTACCATAATTCTGTTTGCAGTTGTTTTTTTAGTGACTGTTAAAAGTGCCATCAACTGGATTTGGGGCGTTGTTGGTATTATCCTTTTTGGTATTTTAATGATGTTAGGCATTAAACTCTATAAAAAGATTAGAGAAAAAAAATCTTGGGAAAAAGCTGAAAAAGAGGTTTTAAATGAAAAGCAATAAAGAATAAGTTAAAACTCATTTTTTTAATAAGTTTTTTCTTATGCTTTCAAAGATTGAGAAAAAGGAATTCTATTTACAATACTTCTTCCTAAAGTAACCTCATCTGCATATTCCAATTCATCACCTACAGAAATACCACGTGCAATCGTAGAGGTTGTAATATCAAATTTTTCGATTTGCTTAAAAATGTAAAAGTTGGTAGTATCACCTTCCATTGTAGAACTTAGGGCAAAAATCAATTCTTTAACTTCTCCTTTTTCTACTTTACTAACTAAAGATTCTATTTGTAAATTTTGTGGACCAATACCTTCTATTGGAGAAATTTTACCCCCCAGAACATGATATAAACCATTAAATTGAGAAGTGCTTTCTATAGCCATTACATCTCTAATATCTTCTACCACACAAACAATCTCTGGATTTCTTTTGGTGTTTTGGCAGATATCACAAAAAACAGTATCTGAAATATTATGACATTTTTCGCAGGTTTTTACATCATTTCTTACATGTAATAACGCTTCAGACAAAAATTTTGTATGATCTTTGGGCTGCTTTAATAAGTGTAAAACCAAACGCAAAGCAGTTCTTTTACCAATACCAGGTAATCTGCTTACTTCGTTTACTGCGTTCTCTAATAATTTTGATGAAAAATCCATATAGCAAAATTACGAATTCACAATTACGAAATATAAAATATTGCATTATTTTTTAAATAGATTATATTCGTAAATCACAATGTATAATTCGTAATTAAAAAATGCAACCACACTATATAATTTTATTAATTGTAGCTTACTTTTCAATCTTAATCTTTATTTCTTATTTTACAGGAAAATCGGCAGATAATACTACATTTTTTAAGGCAAATAACGCATCACCATGGTATTTGGTGGCCTTTGGTATGATTGGAGCCTCACTTTCTGGCGTCACATTTATTTCTGTTCCTGGTTGGGTAGAAGCACAGAACATGAGTTATTTTCAAATGGTTTTGGGCTATATTGTCGGGTATGCTGTAATTGGTTTGGTATTATTGCCTTTGTATTACAAACTCAATTTAACATCTATTTACACTTATTTAGAAGATAGGTTTGGTAGATTTTCTTACAAAACTGGCGCAAGCTTTTTCTTACTTTCTAGAACAATTGGCGCTGCATTTCGTTTATTTTTGGTAGCTAAAGTATTGCAAGTAGTTTTATTTGATGATTTTGGGGTTCCTTTTTGGGTTACTGTTTCTATTACCATTTTACTAATTTGGTTGTACACATTTAAAGGCGGTATTAAAACCATTGTTTGGACAGATACTTTGCAAACTTTATTTATGTTGATTGCTGTTGGCGTTTGTATTTACACCATTTCTAGCGAAATGAAAATATCTAATTTGTTTACCTATGTTTCAGAAAACAAATTATCTAAAACATTCTTTTTAGATGACATTAGCAAAGGAAATTACTTTTGGAAACAATTACTTTCAGGAGCTTTTATTGCTATAGTTATGACAGGTTTAGACCAAGATATGATGCAAAAAAATCTTACCTGTAGAAATTTAAAAGATGCACAAAAAAATATGTTTTGGTTTACAATTGTATTGGTAATTGTAAATTTTTTCTTTTTAGCATTAGGTATTTTACTTACAGATTACGCACAACAAATAGGTATAGATGCACATAAAGATCAACTTTTTCCTGTAATTGCTACAAGTGGAAAATTAGGTTTAGCAACAGCTTTATTTTTTATTTTAGGATTGATAGCAGCAGCGTATTCTAGTGCAGATTCTGCATTAACCTCTTTAACAACTTCTTTTAGTATTGATATTTTAGAGATCGACAAAAAGAAAAACAAAAAAGATCAAATTAAAACTCGTAAAAAAATTCACGTTGTATTTTCTATTCTTTTAATTTTAATCATATTAATATTTAAATATTTTATTGCCAATGAAAGTGTTATTGCCAATATTTTTAAAGCAGCTGGTTATACATATGGCCCTCTATTGGGCTTATATGCTTTTGGCTTATTTACCCAATTAAAAGTGAAAGACAAAATGGTACCTGCAATTTGTATTTTAGCGCCTATATTAACATTTATAATTAGTTACCACAGTTTAAAATTTTTCGATTTCGATGTTGGTTTTTTTGTTTTAGTTTTAAATGGGTTTTTAACTTTTTTGGGTTTATATTTGTTTAAAAGAAATACAAAAAATGCCTAAAGATTTAAGCAACTACAGAAAATCATACGAAAAACAAGAACTTCTAGAAGGTAACTGTCCAGAAAATCCAATGGAATTGTTTCAAACTTGGTTTAGAAACGCAGACGAATCTGAAACAGTAGAAGAAACCAATGCTATGACAATTGCCACAATTGGCAAAGATGGATACCCAAAAAGTAGAGTGGTTTTATTAAAAAAAATTACTTGGGAGGGTTTTGTTTTTTACACCAATTATTCTTCGGAAAAAGGGACTGCAATTCAAGAAAATAACAATATTTGTTTATCTTTCTTCTGGCCAGCTTTAGAACAACAAATTATTATCAAAGGGAAAGCAGAAAAATTAGCAGAAAATTTATCTGATGGTTATTTTGAATCTAGACCAGATGGAAGTAAATTAGGTGCTTGGGCATCTAACCAAAGTAGTGTTGTTAGCTCTAGAGAAGCATTAGAAGAAAACTTATCATCCTTAGAAAAAAAGTTTGAAGGTAAAGAAATACCAAGACCAAAACATTGGGGAGGCTACTTAACAAAACCAACTTCTATAGAGTTTTGGCAAGGGAGACCTAAAAGGTTACATGATAGAATTTTATATACTTTGCAAGAAGATTTTTCTTGGAAACTAGAAAGATTAGCACCTTAATTTTTTTATATTTACCTATTTACAACCAAAAATTAAATGAAAACACTCTATATAGTTAGGCACGCAAAATCATCTTGGACCTACAAAGGTATTGATGATATAGATAGACCTTTAAAAAAAAGAGGGATTAAAGATGCGCATTTAATATCTAAGTATTTATCTAAAAAAATTATAAGACCAGACGCTTTTATTACCAGTAGCGCTAATAGAGCTTTACATACTGCTGTAATTTTTTGCGAAAGATTTGGTTTTCCTCATGCAAATCTTCAAATAAAAAAACAATTGTATAGTTTTAGCGATGGTTATTTAGTAAAAACAGTAAATGCTTTAGATGATGGCTTTAACTCTGCAATTATATTTAGTCACGATCACGGTATCAATACTTTTGTAAACAAATTTGGAGACAAACCTATTGCACACGTTACCACTTGTGGAGTAATTGGTATCCAATTTAAAGAAAAACACTGGAAAAACATTCGAAAAGGAAAAACTGTTTTAATAGAATTTCCTAAAAATCATAAATAAAATATTTTGTTAGAAATAAAAAAATATGCTGCAATAGATATTGGTTCTAATGCCGTTAGATTATTAATTTCAAACGTAATTGTAGCAGAAGACAAAGAACCTCAATTTAAAAAATCATCTTTAGTTCGTGTACCCATTCGTTTAGGTGCAGATGCTTTTGTTGGCAATGCCATTATTAGTGATAGTAATATTACCCGAATGATAAACGCCATGGAAGCATTTAAACTATTAATGAATGTACATGGAGTAGAAAAATACAAAGCTTGTGCAACTTCTGCTATGAGAGAATCTAAAAATGGAGATGAAGTGGTTGCCAAAATCTTTGAAGAAACTGGGGTAAAAATAGATGTTATTGGTGGTAAAGAAGAAGCTGCAATTATATCTTCTACAGATTTAAATACCTTAATAGAAGGAGACAATTCTTATTTATATGTTGATGTTGGTGGTGGTAGCACAGAGTTTACTATTTTTTCTAAAGGAAAAATTACCACCTCTAAATCTTTTAAAATGGGTACAGTACGTTTATTAAACAACAAAAAATCTGTAAACAAAGAAATTTTTGCCAACGTAGAAAAATGGATTAAGAAAAACACCAAAGACTTAAAAAAAGTATCTCTAATTGGTTCTGGAGGAAATATTAACAAACTCTTTAAAATGTCTGGTAGAACAGAAGGTAAACCTATTTCTTTTATTTATCTGAATGCTCAATATCAGTTTTTAAAAAACATGAGCTATGAAGATAGAATTTCTGAACTTAGCTTAAACCCAGATAGAGCAGATGTTATTATTCCTGCAACTAAAATTTATCTTTCTGCTATGAAATGGAGTGGAGCTAGAAAAATTTATGTGCCAAAAATTGGGCTTTCTGACGGTATCATTAAATCGCTATTTAACAATACATTATAAAAAAATTTACATTAATTAAATTCTTTCACATGTTTATAAATCAGATGATCAAACTCTTTATGCTGATTTTGTAAAAAACTTGTTTTTATAGGCAAATAAGAGAGTTCTTCGATGCTTGATGATAATCGAACATAATCTTTTTCTGTAGTTAAAATTAGTTTTTTAGAAGCTGTATCTTCTCTAAATTTGGTTATAATATCTACAATTTCTATATCTGTAAAATTATGATGATCTCTATATTTTAAATGTTGTATCGTTATTTGATGCTGTTTTAAAAAACTAGTTAAAGGTTTTGAGTTGGCAATCCCTGTAATTAACAAAACACTATATTCCTTTAAAGTTTCTAAATTAAAATTATAAAATCCTTTAATAGTATTTGCATATGTGATGCTTGTAAAAAATACACTTTTATTAAATTTTGAAATTTTTTGTTTGATTACCTTTTGCTCTTTTTCCAATAAATTTTCTGGACATTTTGTTACTAAAATAACATTGGCTCTTTTTGCTCCTTTGCTACTTTCTCTAAGACTTCCTGTTGGTAATAGGTAATCATCCGTAAATAAATCGCTGTATTTTGTAAGTAAAATATAAAAACTCCCTTTTACTTTTCTATGTTGATAAGCATCGTCTAATAAAACCAATTCTGGCTTATTTTGTGCTAACAAATATTGAATTCCTTCTACCCTATTTTCATCAACAGCAACATTAATATTTCTAAATTTTTTATAATATTGCAATGGTTCATCACCTACTTCATTTGCAGAATGTTTATTGCTTAAATGGATATACCCTTTTGTTTTTCTACCATAACCTCTACTTAAAACAGCTGTTTTGTAAGTATCTTTTAATAACCGTATTAAATATTCTGTTTGTGGTGTTTTACCTGTGCCTCCCACACTTAAATTACCTATAACAATTACAGGGATTTTAAAAGAAGTTTGTTTTAAAATACCTTTGTCAAAAAATAAGTTTCTAATTCTAGTTACAAAATCGTACAAAACTGCAAAAGGAAACAATAAAAATCTAATTACTTTCATCTGGGTAAAAATACATTAAAAATGTTAACTTTGGTATTCGAAAATTACAGAAATGATTGTTAGAGACATTACAAATTACATAGAAAAATTAGCGCCTTTACAGTATGCAGAAGATTTTGATAATGTAGGTTTATTGGTGGGTAATTATAACGCCCAAGTTACTGGTGTATTAGTAACTTTAGACACTTTAGAAGCAACTGTAAATGAAGCTATTGCTAAAAAATGCAATTTAATTGTTAGTTTTCATCCAATAATTTTTGGTGGTTTAAAAAAACTAAATGGAAATTCTTATGTAGAGCGTGTAGTTTTAAAAGCCATAAAAAACGACATCGCTATTTACGCAACACATACAGCTTTAGACAATTCTAAAAACGGTGTTTCAGCAAAAATATGTGAAGTTTTAGGGCTAACCAATACAAAGGTTTTAATTCCTAAAAAGGGAATTATAAAAAAACTAACCACCTATGTACCTTCTAATGATGCCAAAAAGTTAAGGGATTCACTTTTCAATGCTGGTGCTGGAAATATTGGGAATTACGACCAATGTTCATTTAACATCAAAGGTGACGGAACTTTTAGAGGCAATGAAAATTCGAAACCAGTTTTAGGTGAAAAAGGGAAATTACATACAGAAAAAGAAACTCAAGTTTCCATAACTTTTGAAAGCCAGCACGAAAATGCAATTTTAAAAGCCTTGCAAAAAGCTCATCCTTATGAAGAAATTGCCTACGAGATTACTACCACAGAAAATGTACATCAAAATATTGGAATGGGCATGCTTGGTGAACTTGAACAAGAAATGAGTGAAAAAGAATTTTTACTATTTTTAAAACGAGAAATGAAAACCGACTGTGTAAGACATTCTGAATTACTAAACAAAAAAATTAAAAAAATAGCAGTTTTAGGTGGCGCTGGTAGTTTTGCTATTCCGAATGCAAAAAAAGCGGGTGCAGATGCCTATGTGAGTGCTGATTTTAAATATCATGAGTTTTTTAAAGCCGAAAAAAGTATTTTATTGGCAGATATTGGGCATTATGAGAGCGAACAGTTTACAAAAAACCTTTTGGTTGATTATCTTACAAAAAAATTTAGTAATTTTGCAATCATTTTATCAGAAAAAAGTACAAATCCAATTTATTACATATAAACATGGCAAAGAAGAAAGAAATTTCAGTTGAACAAAAATTAAGAGCATTGTATGACTTACAATTAATAGACTCTAGAATTGACGAAATTAGAAATGTTAGAGGTGAACTACCCTTAGAAGTAGAAGATTTAGAGGATGAAGTTGCCGGTTTAAATACGCGAATTTCAAACTTAACAGAAGATGCTGCTAACTTAGAAACCGAAATCAACAATAAAAAACAAGCTATTGAAGATTCTAAAGCATTGATGGCAAAATACGAAGAGCAACAAAAAAATGTTAGAAATAACAGAGAATTTGACTCTTTATCTAAAGAAATTGAATTCCAAGATTTAGAAATTCAATTGGCAGAAAAAAGAATTAACGAGTACAAAGCCAAAATTGCTCAAAAACACGAAGTAATTGACGCTACTAAAGAAAAATTAGCTAAACAAGAACAACATTTAGCTCATAAAAAAGCAGAATTAGACGCTATTTTAAAAGAGACTGAAAAAGAAGAAAAATTGTTAGCTGAAAAATCTGAAGAATTTTCTCAATCTTTAGACAACCATTTATTTTTTGCATATTCTAGAATTAGAAATAAAGTAAAAAATGGCTTAGCAGTAGTTGCAATAGAAAGAGGTGCTTCTGGGGGTTCTTACTTTACAATTCCGCCACAGGTTCAGTTAGAAATTGCTAACAGAAAAAGAATTACTATAGACGAGCATAGTGGTCGTATTTTAGTAGATGCTGCTTTAGCAGAAGAAGAAAAAGCTAAAATGGACAAATTATTTTCTTAAGAAAATTAAAATATATTTATAAAAAAACTCGAAGCTGTAGCTTCGAGTTTTTTTGTCTATAAGTTTAGAAAAATTTAATAATCTAAATTTTTAAGATAACTTAGTTTTTCTTTCCAAATTGCTAAATCATCTTTAAATTCTTGCACTTTGTTTTTTACATTTAAAACAAGTGGATTGTCATCTTTCGCATTAGAAAAGAAACCTAAATTGTTTTCTAACTGTTGTATTTCTCTAACAATTTCGTCTATTTTTTTTCTAACAAAGATTTGTTCTGAGTCTAATTTTCTTACATCGTTATTAGCTGCTAAATTATCAACAACATTTGTAAATTTTAACATAGAAACTTCTTGTTTATCTAAAGACAAACTTTCTAACATATTATCTACTTGTTTATTAAACTTACCTTCTAAATGCCTTACGCTTCTTGGTAAAGCTCCTAGGTCTTTCCACTCTTCTATAATTGCTAAAACGTTATCTTTTGTAAGGTCTTTTTTATCTTTTAAAGTTTCTAAAAATGCTTTTTTAGCGTCTATTACAGTCTGTTGCTCTTTACTAACTGCATTTTTTTGATCATGGTATCTATCAAAATAATGGTTGCAAGCATTTTTAAATTTTTTCCAAATATCATCAGAAAATTTTCTGGGTACATGCCCAATTTTTTTCCAATCTGCTTGTATTTTCTTAACAGCATTAGTTGCCATTTCCCAATCTGTACTCTCTTTTAAAGACTCTGCAACTTCTATTAGCGCCAACTTTTTTTGCAAGTTTTCTTGTTGCTCATTTTTTTCTTGCTTGTAGAAAAGGTTTTTTGCACTATTAAATTTTTTAGTGGCAGCTTTAAATTTTTGCCAAACCTCTTCACTTTTAGCATAAGGCAGTTTACCAGCTTTAAAGTACTCTTGTCTTAACGCTTCTATTTCTCTAATACTTTTTTGCCAGTCTTTATGCGTTTTGTTATTGGAAGTATCATAGGCATCTATAGCTTCTATAACTACTAATTTTTCTTTAATAATATCTTGGTACTTAGACTTCATTTCTCTGTAATGGTCATGACGTCTATCATGAATTTTTTTAGTAGCAGCACTAAATTTTTTCCAGATATCTTCTCTCATTTCTCTAGCCACTGGTCCAACATCTTCTTTCCATGTTTTATGTAAAACTTGTAATTCTTTAAAGGCTTGTTGTATATCTGTCAATTCTGCTAAAGCCTCTGCTTTTTCTATAATTTTAAGCTTTTCATCAAGATTATTTTTAAAGTCTAAATCTCTAAAGTCGTTACTCATGTGAAGTAAATCGTAAAAACGCTCTACATGATGATGATAGGTTTTCCAAGTATCATTATATCTCGTTTTAGAAACAGGTCCTATTGCGCGCCAAGAATCTTGCAATTCTTTAAACTCCTTATACATCGTATCTGGATTCGCATTTTCGATAAGACTTTTTAAGCTTTCTATAACGTTTAATCTTTTTTCTAAATTTTCATTAAGTTGTTGTTCTAATGCTTTATAATGAGCATCTCTTTCTTTTTTATATTTAGAAAGTAAACTATTGTAGGTCGTTTTTATGGGACTAGAAAATTGAAAGTCTATAGAATTACCACCCGCTTCTAAAAAAGCTTTCTTTTTAGTTGCCAACATTGTACCAAACTTTGTATTAAATTCACTTTTAATACCTTCTACTTGGCTTTTAATTTTTTGAACTGGATGGTTAGAAATTACTTTTTCTAAAGTAGTTACCAATTCCTCAAGCGTAAATTTAGAATAATCTACTACCGCTTCTTCCTCCTCTTTAGGTTCGTTGTTTTCTGCTTTTTCTGCAACCGATTTTTCTACTTCATCTATAGCCTCAGAATTTTCATCTTCTGCTTGTACTACAGGTTCTTCTTCAGTTACTTTAACGATCGGTTCTTTTGTTTCCTGATTGATTTCTGATGGCTCAGTAACCGCTTCTGTTTTTGCAGGTTTATTGGTAATTTCTTCAGCCTTATTTGTTGATTTTTCAACGTTTTCTTTAGGATCTAACATATCTACAATGTTTAAGTTCGATTAATAATACATTATTATTATATTCTATAAATATACAGACAACTTATAAAACTAACAAAAAGTTATTTGTTTTTGAATTATTTGGTTTCATTCCATATCCTCCAAGACTCTTCTGCTTGTAGTTCTAGCATTTGGTAACCATTTTTAATGGCAGCTCCTTGCGCTAATCCTTTAGATAAGAATGTAGATACCTCTGGATTATAAACCAAATCGAATAATAAATATTGATTGGTTAAAAACTGATATGGAATATTAGGACATAAATGAGTATTTGGTGATGTTCCTAAAGGCGTACAATTGATAATTATTTGATATTTATGTAATTTTTTTTCAGATAAATCATCATAAGATATTTCTTTTTTACTTGAAGGTTTTCTAGAAACAAATTTGTATTTGATATTATTTTTCTTTAATGCATAAGCAATGGCTTTAGAGGCGCCACCTGTACCTAAAATTAATGCATGTGTATGGTGCTTTTTTATAAATGGTAAAATAGATTGCTCAAAACCAACTACATCTGTATTATAACCTTTTAAATTTCCTTTTTTTGTAATTTTTATAGTATTAACGGCTCCTATTTTTTTGGCAGTTTTATCTAATTTATGTAAATAAGGAATTACGGCTTCTTTGTAAGGAATGGTTACATTCATTCCAGATAAAAATGTTTCGTTTTTAATGATAGACGGAAAATCTGAAATTTCTGGAATATCAAAATTTTTATAGTGATGGTTTTCTAAACCTAAATCTTTAAATTTATCTGAAAAATATCCTCTAGAAAAAGAATAGGATATGTTTTTACCTAAAAGTCCAAATATTTTATTTCTTTTTTCGTCCATAAAAGTCTATAATTAAAATTAATACAATTCCTAAAATAATATAAAAACCAGCATACCAAGTTTCTGCAGATGTTAAGTCTGGTAAATATCTATTATAATTTTCTACAATCTTATTACCTTTTTTATCAAATAAAAGAGTGTTATTGTTTTGTAAAAAAACAGCTTTTTTCCAAGGCCAAACTATACCTAAAGAACCTGTTATAAAACCAATAATTACAGCTGTAACAATGCTATGATATCGTTTTAAAACATAGCCTAAAATATGACTAATGGAAACCAAACCAAACAGAGAGCCTGCTGTAAAAACACTTATTATTTTTAGATATCTAATTTTTTCTGGTTCTTGTAAAATATCAAAATTACCAATTACCAAATTGCTCATTATGTAAAGTAATTCGTTAACAGAATCTACCAATAACAACACATAATTCCCTAATAATATTAAGATAAAAGAACCTGACAAACCTGGTAATGTCATGCCAGAAACTCCGATAATACCACAAACAAATACAAACCAAAGATTATCATTTTCTCTGGCTGGCTCTAAAAAACTGATACCAATACCAATAACTGCACCAGTGATTAATGAGATGATGTTGGTATTATTCCATTCTCCAAAGTCTTTACCTATGTAATATATGGAGCCAATAATCATCCCAAAAAACCAGCTCCAAACATAGAGCTCGTAATTATCTAAAAAATAATCTAACACTAAAGAAATGCTAAAGTAGCTAAAAATGCTACCTCCCATAATCAACAATAAAAATTCTGCATTTATATATTTAAAAAAACTTTTATAACGCCTATTGATCAATAGTTTAAAAGCGACTAAATTTATTTTTTTAAAAGAATAAATTAATTCTTCGTAAAAACCAAAAACAAAAGAAACTGTGCCACCAGATACACCTGGCACTTTATTTGCAGCCCCCATTGCTAATCCTTTTAAAAAAAGATATGTTTTTTCTAAAAAGCTTCTTGGTTTTTGCATTTATGCTTTATTTACGGCTAATTTTTCCATTATTAAAATCAATGCAAAACCAACAATAGCTAATACTATTGCCATTAATAATTGCGGATCTTCTGTATAAGAAAAGGGGGAAATACTTTGTTCTACCAAAGGTTTTGTAACCCCATGGCTATTGATGTATGTAGAAACGGTTTCTTTCCATGGCCAAACTTTGTTTAAAGAACCTAACATAATACCTGTTAAAACAATTAGCATTTGTTCTTTATAATAAGTAAACAACCATTTTAATAATTTAGAAAAAGACAATAAACCTATAATGACTCCAACACCAATTGCACCTATTATTTTAACATCTTTTGTAGTAATGGCTGTCATAACGATAGGGTAAACACCTATTAAAAGGAGTATATAAGAACCGGATATTCCTGGTAAAATCATTGCACAAGAGGCAATTGCACCCGCAAAAACTAAAAATAAAAAGTTAGAATCTGCAGCATTTGTAGAAGGCATTACTGTGATGGTATATCCAAATGCAATACCTAAAATAAAAAATAGAATTATTTTAAAATTCCATTTTTTTACTTGTTTACCAATATAGATTATACTTGCTAAAACCAATCCAAAAAAGAAAGACCAAAGCAATACGGGTTTATTTTCTAACAACCACTTTATGCTTTTTGCTAAAGAAATAATACTGATAAAAATTCCGATAAAAAGCGCTAATAAAAAAGAACCATTTACTTGTTTCCAAACAGCTTTAATTCCATCGTTTTTAAGTGTTTTTAATAGTTTAAAATTAAAATTACTAATAGAGCCTAATAATTCCTCGTAAATACCCGAAATAAATGCAATAGTGCCTCCAGAAACACCTGGCACAACATCTGCTGCCCCCATTGCCATTCCTTTTAAACCTATTACAATATAATCCTTTAAACTTCTAATCATAATAATTTGTTATTTAGAAAGACGAAGATAGTAGATTTTAAAGAAAAAATGGAAAGTGTTCTATGATTTGTAATATATCTAAATATTGTACTTTTACTTTATAATTTTTTTATGAGATGCCCAAAAAAGGAAAAGAAAAAAACACGGTTAATAAAGCAAAACATGCTAAATTAATGGCTCGTAAAAACGATAAAATTAAGAAAGAAAAACAACTGCACAAAGCACGCTTAAAAGCTATTGTAAAAAAAGCCAACGAGCAAAAAAAATCTCAAGCAAACACTTGAGATTTAGTTTATTTATATGGCTATAAATTATTGATCTATAGAACCCAAAACACGTTTCATAAACGTATTTAATGCTTCTTTTTTTGAGGTGCCATCTTTTACCATTTTATCAACTTCAATTGCACCATACATATTAGAAATCAACTCTCCAATAACATCTAACTCTTCATCTTTTAAAGAAGGTACTTCTGTTAAAGCTTCTAGCGTTTCGATTGTCTCTAAAATGTAATCTTGATCGTTTTCTTCTATAAAATTAGTAAGATGTTTAATAACAGGTAATTTCATAACTATGTTTTTAGCTTCTTAAAAAAATTTATTGTATTTCGCTTACTAAATCTTTCAAAACATCAAACTTGTTTGTTTGTGTTTGATTTTTCTTTGCTCCGTCTACAAAAGTTGCAAATGTTGGTAAATTACTTACATCTGCTAACTTTCTACTTTCTGGAAATTTTTCTGCATCTACAATTACAAATTTTAAATCTTCTAATTCTGTAGATAATTTTTTAAATTTAGGTTTCATTATTCTACAATTACCACACCAAGTGGCAGAATATTGTACCACAACTTTTGTGTTTTCGGCTATAATTGCTTGTAAATTGTCTTCTGTTAATTCTTGTACCATAACTTTTATTTTTTAGAGAAAAAAATCGTGTTTCATTTTTCACAAAACCAAACACGATTTATATCTTTTTATATTATTAGTTTTTTGACAAATAAGCTGCTGTTCCTTTTGCATCAGGAGACATTGCTTCTTTACCTTCTTCCCAGTTTGCTGGACATACCTCTCCATGAGATTGTACATGAGAGTAAGCATCAATTAAACGTAAAAATTCGCTTACATTTCTACCCACTGGCATGTGGTTAATTCCTTCATGAAAAACAGTACCTTCTTCATCAATTAAATAAGTAGCTCTATAGGTAACGTTATCTCCTTCTACTTGTACAGTTTGTGTAGCCTCATCAAAAGTTTCGTTTGTGATATCTAAAATGCCTAATATAGAAGATAAGTTTCTGTTGCTATCTGCTAAAATTGGATAGGTAACGCCTTCGATACCTCCATTATCTTTAGAAGTACTTAACCATGCAAAGTGAACTTCTGGAGTGTCACAAGAAGCACCAATAACGATGGTATTTCTTTTTTCGAATTCCTCTAATGCAGCTTGAAAAGCGTGTAATTCTGTTGGACAAACAAATGTGAAGTCTTTTGGATACCAGAATAATAAAACTTTCTTTTTATTGTTTATTGCTTCTTCTAATACATTTAATTTAAATGTATCTCCCATTTCATTCATTGCGTCTACATTTAAATTTGGGAATTTTTTACCAACTGCTGTTGCCATTTTATTTATTTTTAAATTAATATTTATTTTCTTTCACAAAGATAAAAATGATAATAGAAAATGTAAAAAATAGGAATGGAATGTTCTTATCTTACTATAAGAATAAATTATAACGAGGTGTAATTAAAATAGATTTATCCTATTTACTAGCAAATAATTTCACATCCTTTTCAGAAACTTTTTTTTCGCCCAAAATAATTAAACGCTCTATTACATTTCTTAATTCTCTAATATTTCCAGTCCAATCATACTCTTGTAAGAGTTTAATTGCTTCTTTAGAGAACTCTTTTTTAGGTGTACCTTGTGCATCTGATATTTTTTTGGTGAAGAAATCTACCAATAATGGGATGTCTTCTCTTCTATCATTTAATGCTGGAACTTTTATTAAAATTACAGCTAATCTGTGATATAAATCTTCTCTAAAACGACCTTTTGCTATTTCTTCTTTTATATTTTTATTAGTGGCAGCTACTACCCTAACATTTACTTTAATGTCTTTATCTGACCCTACTCTAGATATTTTGTTTTCTTGCAAAGCACGTAATACTTTTGCTTGTGCAGAAAGACTCATGTCTCCTATTTCGTCTAAAAAAATTGTTCCTCCATTTGCAGCTTCAAATTTTCCTGCCCTGTCTTTGTTTGCGCCTGTAAAAGATCCTTTTACGTGTCCAAAAAGTTCGCTTTCTATTAATTCTGAGGGAATTGCAGCACAATTTACCTCTATCATTGGAGCTTTTACTCTTTCTGATTTTTCGTGTAACCAATGTGCTACTAACTCTTTACCTGTTCCATTGGGTCCTGTAATTAATACTCTAGCATCTGTAACAGCAACTTTTTCTATAATTTCTTTAATATGAGTAATGGCATTACTTTCGCCAATCATCTCATAATTTTTGCTAACTTTTTTCTTTAACCTTTTATTTTCTACAACTAATGTTTTCTTTTCTAAGGCATTTCTAACGGTGTTTAACAATCTATTTAAATCTGGTGGCTTAGAAATATAATCAAAAGCTCCTAAACGCATTGTGTTTACAGCTGTATCTAAATCTCCATGACCAGAAATCATTACAATAGGTGTTTCTGGCTTTATTTTTTTTGTCTTTTCTAACACCTCAACACCATCCATTTTTGGCATTTTAATATCACATAAAACCAAATCGTAATCGTTGTTTTTTATCATTTCTATACCCAACAAACCATCTTCTGCTTCTTCTACTTTATAGGTATCGTTTTCTTCTGATATAATTTTTATAAGCACCCTTCTAATAGCTGCTTCGTCTTCAATAATTAAAATCTTACTCATTTTTTATATTTAAATGTGTTTTTAAGCTTTTGACCCTTTATTAAAGAAATGCACATCTCTTTGTGGAAAAGGGATTGTAATTCCATTTTCTCTAAATACTTTATCTATTTCAAAACGTAAATCGCTTTGCACAAATCTTGCTTCAAAACTGTTATTTAACGAAAAAACCAAGGTAAAATTTAAAGAACTGTCTGCAAAATCTGTAAACAAAACAATTGGTTCTGATATTTTTAAAATTTTATCGTGTTTTTTTGCGACTTCTATTAATAATTTTTTCACCAAAGCGACATCACTTCCATAGGCAACACCCACATTTACAACTTCTCTTGTTTCTGTGCCATTCTCTGTCCAATTAAACAAAATATTTGTAAGATATAAGTGGTTTGGAATTACCAAAACCTTGTTATCTATAGTAACCGCTCTTGTGGTTCTTAGTCTAATATCTAAAACCCTACCTACTTTTCCTTCTAACTCAATAATATCTCCTACATGCACAGATTGATCTACCAAAATAAAAATTCCAGAAATAATATCTTGAAATAAGGTTTGTAATGCCAAACCAACACCAATTAGTAATGCGGCTGATGCTGCAAAAACTGCAGTAACATTAACACCAGAGGTGTGCATACCTATTAAAAAAATAACTAAAAACACAAACCACCTTATGTAGCTAAAAACGGTTACAAATTTTTGCTTATCGTTTACAGGTAATTTTTTTGTTAGAAATTTTCTAACAAATTTTAGAATTACAGAGGTTAAAATTAAAGCAATAGCAATAAGAAGCAGCCCTTTTACAGAAATACTAATCTCTTTTGTAAAAGTAAAAGTATAATCTAAAACAGCGTTTGCTTCTTCTACAATAGTATCTTTAACATAGTTCATTTTATATTGCATGTATGAGTCTTTTAACCGTTTGTATAAATCTTTGGATGTTAGTCTTTTAACATAGTTTAAATACCAACTCTATTTTTTTTTTGCTACCAACCAAACCATAAACACAAAAGTTGCTAAAAAAAATATCGAAATTAATAGTCCGTAAACACTTTCTTTAAATATATGAATAAAAACGTCTTTTAACGCTGCAAAATCTCCATACTTTTTTTAACATTATTTATTTCTTATAAGTTACTCATTTTTATTTTTTGAGATAGTTGATCTAAGCAAACTATACAAACTTACATATTTATATGTACTTGAAACAATTTTATAGAGACTTAAAAGATTAAAAATTTTGTTAAATTTACTATGCATGCATAACTTTTTTGCAATTTATTATGCATGCATAATAAATTTTTATATATTTGATGGAATGAATAAAGATAAAACTATAGATCATCAATTAAGAGCAACATGGCAAGCTGTTGCTAAGATGTATAATGAGCAGGCTTTGGCACATAACAGTACAATGGCTACTGCTTTTGTATTACTAAATATAGATAAAGAAAAAGGCACACCTTCTACATCTTTAGGACCTTTAATGGGTATGGAGCCCACAAGTCTTTCTAGAATTCTAAAAAACATGGAAGATAAAGGAGCTATTTCTAGAGAAAAAAATCCAGAAGATGGTAGAAGTGTCATTATAAAATTAACAGATTATGGTAGAGAAATGCGAAAGATTTCTAAAGGCCACGTAATTCAGTTTAACGAAACAATTATTAATAATGTTTCAGAAAAAGATCTAGAAGGTTTTTTTAATGTAACATCCACTATTAATAACTTAATTTCAGGAAAAAAAATTTTTACTGATCTTAATAAAAAAGCGGTTTAAAAAATAAACAAATGACTAGAAGAATTAAAAAAGTAGCAATTATTGGTTCTGGAATTATGGGAAGTGGGATTGCCTGTCATTTTGCAAATATTGGCGTAGAAGTTCTACTGTTGGATATTATTCCAAGAGAATTAAGCGACAAGGAAAAAGCAAAAGGACTCACCTTAGAAGACAAAGTTGTAAGAAATCGTCTGGTAAATGACGCGCTAACAGCTTCCCTAAAATCCAAACCATCACCAATTTACAATCAAAAATTTGCAAACAGAATTAGCACTGGTAATTTAGAAGACGATATTGCAAAAGTTGCAGATGCAGATTGGATTATAGAAGTGGTGGTGGAAAGGCTAGACATCAAAAAAACAGTTTTTGAAAAATTAGAAAAATACAGAACTCCTGGTACTATTATTTCTTCTAACACCTCTGGTATTCCTATTCAATTTATGAATGAAGGAAGAAGTGAAGATTTTCAGAAACACTTTGCTGTAACACACTTTTTTAATCCTCCAAGATATTTAAAACTTTTTGAAGTAGTACCTGGACCAGGTTGTAAACAAGAGGTTACAGATTTCTTAATGATGTATGGTGAAAAGTTTTTAGGAAAAACATCGGTTTTAGCTAAAGACACGCCTGCTTTTATTGGAAATAGAATTGGAATTTTTGGAATTCAATCTCTTTTCCATCAAGTAAAAGAATTAGGTTTAACTGTTGAAGAAGTAGATAAATTAACGGGGCCAGTTATTGGTCGTCCAAAATCTGCAACTTTTAGAACTGTAGACGTGGTTGGTTTAGATACATTGGTACACGTTGCTAATGGTATTTATGAAAACTGTCCAGATGATGAAGCACATGAATTGTTTAAACTGCCAGATTTCATCAATACAATGATGGAAAATAAATGGTTAGGTAGCAAAACAAGACAAGGCTTTTACAAGAAAATTAAAAATGATGCTGGTAAAAGTGAAATTCTAACTTTAGATTTAGATACGATGAAATATCGTTCTAAAAAACGTGCAAAATTTGCCACATTAGAACTAACAAAAACCATAGACAAACCCATCGACCGTTTTAAAATTCTAGTAGGTGGTAAAGACAAAGCTGGCGAATTCTACAGAAAGAATTTTGCAGCAATGTTTGCCTATGTGCAAAATAGAATTCCAGAAATTTCTGATGAATTATATAAAATTGATGATGCCATGAAAGCTGGTTTTGGGTGGGAAAATGGGCCATTTGAAATTTGGGATGCTGTGGGTGTAGAAAGAGGTATTGAATTAATGAAAGCAGAAGGTGCAAAACCTGCAACTTGGGTAACAGAAATGTTAGCAAGTGGTTCAAAATCTTTCTATTCTGTAAAAGAAGGTGCTACTTATTATTATGATATTCCTTCGAAATCTCAAACAAAAAAACCAGGTCAAGATGGTTTTATCATCTTAGATAATATTAGAAAATCGAACGAGGTTTTTAAAAATTCTGGAGTAGTTATAGAAGACATAGGAGATGGAATTTTAAATGTAGAATTCCAATCTAAAATGAATACGATTGGCGGTGATGTTTTAGCAGGAATCAATAAAGGAATTGATTTGGCAGAAAAAGATTTTCAAGGATTGGTTGTTGGTAACCAAGCAACAAACTTTTCTGTTGGTGCCAATATTGGTATGATTTTTATGATGGCAGTAGAGCAGGAATATGATGAGTTAAATTATGCCATTAAATATTTCCAAGACACAATGATGCGTATGCGTTATTCATCAATACCAACAATTTCTGCTCCTCATGGAATGGCTTTAGGTGGTGGTTGCGAAATTTCTTTACACGCAGATAAAGTAGTTGCGGCAGCAGAAACCTATATGGGTCTAGTAGAATTTGGCGTTGGTGTAATTCCTGGCGGTGGTGGCTCTAAAGAAATGGCATTAAGAGCATCAGATTCTTTTAATAAAGGCGATGTTGAGCTAAATATATTACAAGAAAACTTTTTAACTATTGGGATGGCAAAAGTATCTACCTCTGGTTACGAAGCGTTCGATTTGGGATTATTGCAAAAAGGAAAAGATGCAATTGTTATTAATAAAGACAGACAAATTGCAACCGCAAAAGCACACGCAAAATTAATGGCAGAAAGTGGGTATACACAACCTGTAAAACGTAAAGATGTAAAAGTATTAGGTAAACAAGCCTTAGGCATGTTCTTAGTTGGTACAGATTCTATGGAACATTCTAAATACATTTCAGAACACGACCAAAAAATAGCCAATAAATTAGCATACGTAATGGCTGGTGGCGATTTGTCTGAACCTACACTGGTTTCTGAACAGTATTTATTAGACATTGAAAGAGAAGCATTTTTATCATTATGTACAGAACGTAAAACCTTAGAACGTATTCAGCATATGTTAAAAACTGGTAAACCGTTAAGAAACTAAAATCCCCATCGATCTTCCACAAAGGGGAAGGAAAAGTGAATGAAAAAAATAATTTATTAACTAAAATATGCCCACAAAAGTTCCCTTTCCTTTGGAAAGGGTTAGGGATAGGAATAATATTATGAAAACAGCATACATAGTAAAAGCATACAGAACTGCAGTTGGTAAAGCTCCAAAAGGTGTTTTTCGCTTTAAACGTGCAGATGAGTTGGGGGCAGAAACCATTCAACATATGATGAAAGAATTACCCAATTTAGACGTAAAACGTATAGATGATGTAATTGTTGGAAACGCAATGCCAGAAGGTTCTCAAGGATTAAATATGGCTCGTTTTATTTCTTTAATAGGATTAAATTCTGTGGATGTTCCTGGAGTAACTGTAAACCGTTTTTGTTCTTCTGGGTTGGAAACAATTGCCATGGCCGCTGCTAAAATTAATGCAGGAATGGCAAGTTGTATCATTGCAGGTGGTGCAGAAAGCATGAGCTCTGTGCCAATGACAGGTTTTAAACCAGAATTAAACTACGACACCATTAAAGACGGCCATGCAGATTATTACTGGGGAATGGGAAATACTGCAGAAGCAGTTGCTAATCAATTTAAAGTTTCTAGAGAAGACCAAGATGAATTTGCCTATAATTCTCACATGAAAGCCTTAAAAGCACAGGCAGAAAACCGTTTTCAAGATCAAATTGTTCCTATTGAAGTAGAACAAACTTACTTAGATGAAAATGGCAAAAAAACAATTAAAAAATATACAGTTACAAAAGATGAAGGCCCAAGAGCTGGAACATCTACAGCTGTTTTAAATAAATTAAGACCTGTTTTTGCTGCTAATGGAAGTGTAACTGCAGGAAATTCATCACAAATGAGTGATGGCGCTGCTTTTGTAATGGTGATGAGCGAAGAAATGGTAAAAGAATTAAATATAGAACCTATTGCAAGAGTTGTAAATTATGCTGCTGCTGGTGTAGAACCTAGAATTATGGGTATTGGTCCTGTAGCTGCAATTCCAAAAGCTTTAAAACAGGCTGGTTTGCAACAAAAAGATATTGAGTTAATAGAATTAAATGAAGCTTTTGCATCACAATCTTTAGCTGTTATGCGTAAATTAGATTTAAATCAAGACATTGTAAATGTAAATGGTGGGGCAATTGCATTAGGACATCCTTTAGGTTGTACAGGTGCAAAACTATCTGTGCAATTATTTGATGAAATGCGCAAACGCACTATGAAAAATAAATACGGAATGGTAACAATGTGTGTAGGAACTGGACAAGGTGCAGCAGGTATATTTGAGTTTCTCTCTTAATTAAAAGAATATAGAAAAAAGAGAAAAGAAGAAAGAAAATGTGCGCTAAACAAAGACATAATTATAAAAATTTGAAGATTTGGAAACTCGGATTAGAGATAACAAATGATATTTCAGATATTTTATTAAATTTTCCTAAGCACGAAAGGTATGATTTAAGTTCACAAATAAGTAGATGTTCTGTGTCAATGCCAAGTAATATTGCTGAAGGTTCTTCTAGAACTGACAAATCTTTTAAATATTACCTTGATATTTCTCTTGGCTCTTCTTTTGAATTAGGCACACAATTATTAGTTGCAAATTATAGAAAATATATTAATAACGAAGAATTAAAAAAATAGAAGACAAAATAGAAGAATTTCAAAGAATGACAATGGGCTTTCAAAATAGCCTACAATAAAGGTCTTTTTTCTATTTTCTTTTTTCTAAAATCTAAAAAAAAAATAAAAATGGCAGAACTATTAAGAGGTGGACAGTTTTTAGTAAAAGAAACTAACTGCGAAAATGTATTTACTCCAGAAGATTTTACTGAGGAGCAACAAATGATGAAAGAAGCTGTAACGGAATTTAATGACAGAGAAATTATTCCCCATAAAAATAGGTTTGAAGCAAAAGATTATGCTCTCACTGAAGAAGTAATGCGTAAAGCTGGTGAGTTAGGTTTTTTAGGTGTTGCTGTACCAGAACAATACGGTGGTTTAGGTATGGGCTTTGTTTCTACATTATTAACTTGTGATTATATTTCTAGTGGAACTGGCTCTTTTAGTACCGCTTTTGGTGCGCATACAGGAATTGGAACAATGCCAATTACCTTGTATGGCACAGAAGAACAAAAACAAAAATATGTACCCAAATTAGCTACTGGAGAGTGGTTTGGAGCTTATTGTTTAACAGAACCTGGTGCAGGATCTGATGCAAATTCTGGGAAAACAACTGCAGAACTTTCTGCTGATGGAAAATCGTATAAGATTAATGGACAAAAAATGTGGATTTCTAATGCAGGTTTTTGTCGATTAATGATTGTTTTTGCAAGAATAGAAAATGATAAAAATATTACTGGTTTTATTGTAGAATATGATAAAAACAACCCTAACGGAATTACATTAGGTGAAGAAGAACACAAATTAGGTATTAGAGCATCCTCTACAAGACAAGTATTTTTTAACGATACGATTGTACCTGCAGAAAACATGTTAGCAGGTCGTGGAGAAGGTTTTAAAATTGCCATGAACGCCTTAAATGTAGGACGTATAAAATTAGCAGGGGCTTGCTTAGACTCACAAAGAAGAATTGTTTCTCATGCTGTTAATTATGCTAACGAGCGTAAACAATTTAAAACCCCTATTGCAGATTTTGGCGCAATTAAAGTAAAGTTAGCAGAAATGGCAACCAATACATATGTTGGTGAGTCTGCAACTTATAGAGCATCAAAAGATATCGAAGATAGAATTGCTTTAAGAGTAGAAGCTGGTAATAGCCATCAAGAAGCAGAATTAAAAGGTGTAGAAGAATATGCCATAGAATGCTCTATTTTAAAAGTAGCTGTTTCAGAAGATGTACAAAATTGTGCAGACGAAGGAATTCAGATTTTTGGTGGTATGGGCTTTTCTGAAGAAACACCCATGGAAGCTGCTTGGAGAGATGCAAGAATTGCACGTATTTATGAAGGCACAAACGAAATTAATAGAATGCTTTGCGTAGGAATGTTGGTTAAAAAAGCAATGAAAGGTCATGTAGATTTATTAGGTCCTGCAACTGCTGTTGCAGATGAACTAATGGGCATACCATCTTTTGATACACCAGATTATTCTGAATTGTTTGCAGAAGAAAAAGAAATAATTGCAAAATTAAAGAAAACATTTTTAATGGTTGCTGGGTCTGCAATTCAAAAATTTGGAACAGAATTAGAACAACACCAACAATTATTAATTGCAGCTGCAGATATTTTAATAGAAATTTATATGGCAGAATCTGCAATTTTAAGAACAGAGAAAAACGCGAAACGTTTTGGAGAGGATTCTCAATCTATACAAATTGCAATGTCTAAATTATACTTATATCATGCAGTAGATAAAATTGAAGAAAAAGGTAAAGAAAGTATTATTTCTTTTGCTGAAGGTGATGAGCAACGCATGTTATTAATGGGCTTAAAGCGTTTTACTAAATATGCTAACTATCCAGATATTGTAGATTTACGTAACGAAATTGCAGAAAAAGTAAAAGCAGAAAACAAATATTGCTTTTAATAAAAATATGTAAAAACTTCTTAAAAATACGTTTTTAAGAATTAGTTTGTGACGTCCTGAAATAGCGTTACAGAATTAATAATCTAAAGGTAGTGATTTTATATCACTGCCTTTTTTGCTTTTATATTGTTTTCTTTTGACTTTATTTTGTTGATGCATTTGATTTGGTGTCAGCATATAATTAGATAAATGAGGTCTTACGTTATTGTAAATTTCTACAGCATTTTGAACTAATTTTGTTTTAATTTCAAGATTTGTGTCATATTTATCAATAGCAAATTCTTGTTTTAAAATTCCATTTATTCTTTCTGCAATTGCGTTTTCATAAGGATCATATTGTTCGGTCATACTTGGTATAATATCATTTTTGTCTAATAAACTTTGATATTCATTCGAACAATATTGTAAACCTCTATCAGAATGATGTATAATAGGTTCATTTTTATATTTCCTCTTTTTAAGCGCCATTTCCAAAGCAGCTAAAGAACCTCTTACATTTAAACTATCACTCACATTATAACCTACAATTTTCTTAGAGTAAGCATCTGTTATTAAAGCTAAATAGCTTGGATTTTTTCTGTTACCAATGTAAGTAATATCACTTACCCAGACTTGTTCTGGTTTTATAAATGCTAACTCTTTAATTTGATTTTTATGTTTTCTAAACCTGTGATGAGAGTTTGTTGTAATATGATACTTCTTTTTTGGTTTAATCAATAACTGATTCGCTTTTAATATTTTAAATAACTTATCTCTACCAACATTTAATTCTTTTAAATCTTGCTCTAACAAATAGTAAAGTTTTCTTGTACCAATTTTAGGCATTAGAAGTCTTTTTGATTTTACTAGATTAATCACTTTAAAACTAAGTTTTAGCTTCTCTTTTGTAGATTTAATATCTCTGTAATAAACCTGTCTATGAACCCCAAGTAAACCACAAGTAGCCTTTATGCTCTGTTTGTGTTCTGTGGAGAAGTATTGTATTACTTGGGTTCTTGCTTTTTTCTGATAGGAATGTTAAACTCTTTTTCAGCATAGTCAATCATCATATCAAACAAAATTGCTTTTTTATCAGCTCTATCTGCTAAATATTCTGCTCTGTTTTTTTGCTTTTCAAGTAATTTAACTTGTTGTTCTAACTCTAAAATACGTTGTTCTGGTGTTTTAGACATACCTTGTTGAATTGTATATTGATAATCAAAGTTACCATATTTTTTTAACCAAGTTCGAATCGTAGATCTAGCTTGTATCCCATATTTATTTGTGGCTTGCATTGGAGTTAATAAACCTTGTTCAATCTCTTGTACTATCTGAAGTTTTAGACTTAAACTGTAATCTTTTTGTGTACGTTTTTTGTAATTTGAATCCATAAATATAATGTTTAGGTGTGACACTATGTTAGGACGTGACAGTTGTTTGTTTAAAAAAGCCCCTCTTAATTGAGGGTCTTTTTTTATATAATTATGTAAATTCGTAATAAAATAAAGTTAAAATGAAAACTACTATGAAAAAAGCCATCCAAATAATTACCAGTTTATTATTTATATTTTGTTCTCTTGTTGATGGCAAAAAAACGGTTACAAATACAAACCAAAAACTTAAACCCACTAAAAAACATCCTAAGTTTAGTGAATATTGGTATGCAGGTAAAGCAGAAATTACTTCTTACAAACTTACTCAAAACAGGTATGGAGAACTCCATCAAGGTACTGCTGTAAATATTTTTGTAACCGAAGATTTTTTACCAGAAAAACAAGTAAAAGCAGATAATCAAAACAAAAAAAATGTTCCTGTTTTAAAACTGAATAGTACTAAAAAATTTACGACAGGTATTTATCCTTATTCGTTAATGACAAGCATCTTTACTCCTATTGATATCAATAAAAAAACGATTAAAATTTCATTTTCATCACAAGAATGGTGTGGTAATACTTTTATGCAATTAAACAATAGAGAAAAATTTAAAATTGATTTCTTTTCTTATTTTGAAAGTAATGCAGATAGAAAAGTTTCATTAGAAAAAAATGCATTAGAAAACGAACTTTGGAATCAATTAAGAATAAACCCAAAAAGCATTGCAAAAGGGAAGTATAAAGTAATTCCTTCTTTTGAATATCTGGCTCTAAACCATCAAAAAATAAAAGCGTATGATGCTGAAGTTAATTTAATCGAAAAAGGAGAATTTATAAATTTTTCTGTGTATTATCCAACATTAAAAAGAAAACTGACTATTAAATTGACTAAAGATTTTCCATATACAATTGAAAGTTGGGAAGAAATAACAACCAATAGAGGAAAGACTTTGACTACTAAAGCAGAAAAAATAAATACCATAAAATCTGCTTATTGGACTAAAAATGGTGCAACAGATACTAAAGAAAGAAAAGAATTGAGGTTATAATTTTATAAAATTTACAATGGTTCAGATAACGATGCTTCTATTATTGTAAAAACGACCACAAACTTACAAATACATTTCCAACAATTATACATAGAAGCTGTAAAATTCATTATAAAAGCTATAGAAAAATACCACGCCGTTTTAGAATCGTTTTTTTTCTTATTAAAGAAAGGAAATAAAACATGAAAGAAACAGTTAATCACTTTTTTTATCAATACTTTTGCACGCAATTTTTAAATTTAAAAATGAAACGCATAAAAGAATATAAAAAACTATTTAAGATTGATGGTACTATCAATTTAAAAGAGTTAAAAACTACTTATAGAAGTTTGGTTAAAGAATATCATCCTGATAAATTTTTAGACGAAGACAAAAAGCTAGAAGCAGAAGAAATTAGTACAAAAATTATTGATGGTTATCACTTTTTAGTTAGTATTGCTCCAGAAACTAAAGAAGCAAATTTAGACGCTTACAAAAAAACAATTACCGAGTTTCAAGTTGCAGATTGGCGCCACAAAAGCATGTTACTAGAAGTTACTTTTACAGATGGTAATACCTATGAGTATTTTGGAGTCAATAAAATTTTGTTTGGTAAATTTATCAATGCAAAATCGGTGAACAACTTTGGAAAACGTAACATTTTTAACAAGTTTACGTACAGAAAATCGATGAAAGCAGCTGTAAACGCTTAATTATCTGTCCATTTAGAAAATAAAACTATTTTAGATTCCTGCCTTTGCAGGAATGACAACAAAAAAAAAGAGATTACAAACTGGTAATCTCTTTTTTTATCAATTTATTGTAGAAACTATTCTAAAGCTCCTAAGTAACGTTCTGCATCTAAAGCAGCCATACAACCTGTACCTGCAGCAGTTACTGCTTGTCTGTATTCTTTATCTTGTATATCTCCAGCAGCAAAAACACCTGGTAAATTTGTTTTGGTTGTTTTGCCTTTGGTAATTAAATAACCTGTTTCATCCATATCTAAAACACCTTTAAATAAATCTGAATTCGGTTTATGTCCAATAGCAATAAACACACCTGTTACAGGTATTTCATGCTTTTCTTTGGTTTGATTATGTATTGCTCTTACACCTGTAACCACATTATCACCTAAAACCTCATCTATTTCTGTGTTATACAACACTTCTATATTTTCTGTTTTATTAACTCTGTGTTGCATAGCTTTAGAGGCTCTCATATAATCTTTACGAACCAACATCGTTACTTTGCTACAAATATTTGCTAAATAGGTAGCTTCTTCTGCAGCAGTGTCTCCTGCTCCAACAACCACTACATCTTGTCCTTTATAGAAAAAACCATCGCAAGTTGCACATGCAGAAACACCTCCACCAATTAAACGTTGTTCACTTTCTATTCCTAAATATTTTGCTGTAGCTCCTGTAGATATAATTACAGTTTGGGCTTCTATGTGTTTAGATTCATCCACAATTATTTTATGAACTCCGCCAACTTTATCACTCAAATCTACTTTGGTAACCATTCCAAAACGAACTTCTGTACCAAAACGCTCTGCTTGATGTTTTAAGTCTTCCATCATTGCAGGTCCATCCGTACCATCTTTATAACCAGGAAAATTATCTACCTCTGTAGTAGTGGTTAATTGTCCACCCATTTGCATACCTGTGTACATTACAGGTTTCATATCTGCTCTAGCTGCATAAATTGCTGCAGTATAACCTGCAGGACCAGAACCAATAATTAAACATTTAATTTTTTCGATATTTTCTGACATAATTTGATTTGAAAAATTTAGATAACAAAACTATATTTTTAGATTTATTTATCACATATTTTTATATGAATAATTATAATTAGTTAATAACAAAAATTTATAGATTGTTTATATTTTAATAGTACTTACTTTTTAGAAACGGATTCCACCTCTTTTTCTGAAATCATTTTATTATTTGTATTTCCCCAAGAATTGGTCCTATAACTCATAACATCTGCAACTTCATTTGCATACAAACCTAAATAAGTCGTCATACCTTTATATGTAACACCGTTTACTATTATTTTACCAATTAAACCATATTTAATAGCTTTTATACTTGCAATGAAAATCCCCAAGACATACCCATATATGGAACAATAATTTCGTAATTTTTATTATTTGATTCTTGAGAAAAACAAAAAGCAAATAGCATTAAAAAACTAAATAGTACAAAATATTTTTTTTATTTTCACCTTTAATTATTTTAATAAAATTAACACAAAATATAAATATTATTCTATATTTGCAGTCCTAAAATTGATGACTTTTTGGATTTGTAATTTTACACTTTTTAAAATTACAAATTTACATTTTCGGGGTGTAGCGTAGCCCGGTCATCGCGCCTCGTTTGGGACGAGGAGGTCGCAGGTTCGAATCCTGCCACCCCGACAACTTTAAGTATTAAACTAGAACAAAACCTTGGTAATCTTACGATTAACGAGGTTTTGAAGTTTTTAAGCAGTCATAAAATTTGATTGAATTTAAATAAATAAGTAACTTATATGGTTACCTAAATATTAAAATCAAAAAAAGTAACCGATTTGTATTGATTTTAAAATAGTTAACTATGAACAAACGATTACTAGAAATTTTTAAGGTGAAAAAAACAAAACTTTTGCTACTGGCTTTTATTGGCTTGTGTAGTTTTCAAATGAAAAACCATGTAGGAGTTGAGCTAACTCCATAACGCTCTCCTAACTAAACACTCGATAAACTTTTACTACTTGTAGTCATTTCAAAGATCTTACAAAAGGTTTTTTGTAAACCAAATTTAACTTTATAAAAGGGCGTATTTACTGTTGCACTTTCTATATGATGACAGGCATAACAATGATATCTAAATGCCTTTTTCAAACAGTCTTTTTTGATTTCACATTTGCTATATTTAAAACCATCTTGCCATTTATATTTTGCCAAATATTCCTTATATTTATGATCATTTGGTAATTCTTTTACAAAGTTTAGTAGATTCTTACCTTCAAATTGTTCTATATCTCTTGTTTTAAAAGAAAAAAGATACGGAATATATTATTAGTAAATCTCTAAAACTTATATTCACCCAAAGGTTTTGGAAACTTTTCTGGATTTGCTGCTAAGTGATAACGAGGGTCATCAATATCTTCTTCTATTATATCTTTGAAAATCGGTGAGGCTTTGTATAATAACACTTTACAGTCTTCACTTAAATGCTTTAAAGTTATTTTTTTACCTGCTGCTTGGTATTTTTCTACCAAAGCAAAAATGGCTTCTATTGCAGAATGATCAGAAATACGTGCCTCTACAAAATCTATTTCTACAGTATCTGGGTCGTTTTTAACGTCAAATTTTTCGTTAAAAGCACTAATACTTCCAAAAAATAAGGGCCCCCAAATTTCATAAATTTTAGTACCATCGTCTTTAAAACGTTTTCTTGCTCTAATTTTCTTTGCATTTTCCCAAGCAAAAGCTAAAGCAGAAATAATAACTCCTACAAAAACAGCAATAGCTAAATCGAAAATTACAGTAACTGCAGAAACAATTACAAGTACAAACGCATCTGACTTTGGTATTTTCTTTAAAATTCTAAAACTAGACCAAGCAAAAGTTTCTATCACCATCATAAACATAACTCCAACCAAAGCAGCAATAGGTACTTGTTCTATCAATTTATCTGTAAAAAGTATAAAAGTTAGTAAGGTAAGTGCCATCATAATACCCGATAAACGCCCACGTCCACCAGCATTGATATTAATAACTGTTTGTCCTATCATACCACAACCTCCTGTACCACCAAAAAGACCACTTAAAATGTTTCCTGCTCCTTGTGCAACACATTCTCTGTTTCCATTTCCTCTAGTTTCTGTTAATTCATCCACTAAATTCATCGTCATTAAAGATTCTATTAAACCAACAGATGCTGCTAAAAAAGCATATGGCAATATAAATGTAAGCGTATCTAAATTAAAAGGTAAATTTTGCCAAAGCTCTGTATTTGGTGTTGGAAACTCTCCTTTTAAACCTGTTCCTCCACCTTCTATAATGTAAGAACCGACTGTAGAAACATCTAAACCTGTAATTACCACAAGAAAAGTTGTAATTAAAATAGCCGTTAAAGAGGCTGGCAATTTCTTTGTTATTTTAGGCAATACCCAAATAATTGCCATGGTTAAGGCAACCAAACCAAGCATTATGTAAAGCTCTGTACCCGTCATAAAACTACTTACATATTCTTTTACACCATCTGCAGAAACTTGTAAAGATTTATGTGAAAACATTTTTACTTGCGCCCAAAAAATAACAATGGCTAATCCGTTTACAAATCCCATCATTACAGAATGTGGTATTAAACGTACAAATTTTCCTATTTTAAACACTCCTGCAAATATTTGAATTATTCCCATTAAAATAACACAGGCTAGTAAATAGAAATAACCCATATTATCAATAGGTGTATCAAACAACATTCCTTTGGTATGACCTTCTGAAATCATAGTTACAAAAATTACAGCTACAGCACCAGCTGCACCAGAAATAAGTCCTGGTCTACCCCCAAAAATAGCTGTAATTAACCCTATAATAAAAGCTCCTGATAATGCCACTAAAGGATCTATTTGCGCTACAAAAGCAAAGGCTACCACTTCTGGTATCATTGCTAAAGAAACTGTGATTCCTGCAAGAACATCATCTTTTGCATTCGGAGTAATTTTTTTAATAAATTCAGTCATTTTGCGCCTATTTTAAAGTCGGCAAAGATACTAGGTTTTTTTAGAAAATCACATTTTCAAGTAAGTATCGTACACCAATTTTATGTTTTCGTAGGTATTCTTAAAAGCTTCTTTAAGATCTGCTTCATTTTTAAATACAACTTGGGTGATACCTTCTTCTAATTGCGGAGTTAAAGTTCCTTTAAAATCAGAAGTCATTAAAAACCAAAAAGTTTCTTTTAACTTTAAACCATCCTGATAATAGGTGTGATAAGTTGTTGTAATCGGTTTTACAAGTGATAAGTTTGCAATACCACACTCCTCTTCCACCTCTCTAATCGCGGCATTTTGGATAGTTTCCCCTTTTTCTATTCTGCCTTTTGGTAAATCCCAAACACTATTTCTAAAAATAAAAAGCACTTCTTTTTTAGGGTTTACAACCAAACCACCACCAGCAGAAATAACATCAAAAGAATTTATAAAAAATTGCCAACCCACCTCTAAATCTGGGGTGTATAAATTGATACCATCAACATTCTCATTAATTAATTTATAAATAATCTCTTCCTTTACAGTATTTTTTAAAAGATATAGGGGAAAATTATTCTCATTTTTTTGAGAAGATGTTACGATTATTGGCTTATCATTTACAAAAACTTTATACATTTGCGATATGATTTTAAACAAAGATACGTCAAAAAAAACAGCCGAACTTTTATTGCAAATAAAAGCGATAAAGTTAAACCCAAACGATCCATTTCATTGGGCATCAGGTTGGAAATCACCAATTTATTGTGATAATAGAGTAACGCTTTCATATCCTCCAGTTCGTGTTTTCTTAAAACAAGAAATTGCAAAAATTGTAGAGAATAAGTATGGTAAACCCGATGTTATTGCAGGTGTTGCAACAGGTGCAATTGCTATTGGTATTTTAGTGGCTCAAGAATTAGGTGTTCCTTTTATTTATGTAAGGCCAGAGCCTAAAAAGCATGGTAGAAAAAACCAAATTGAAGGATATTTAGAGAAAGGCCAAAATGTGGTGGTTATAGAAGATTTAATTAGCACAGGTAAAAGTAGTTTAAATGCAGTAGAAGCTTTAAAAGAAAGTGATGCTGTTGTAAAAGGTATGGTTGCTATTTTTTCTTATGGTTTTGATATTGCTACCGAAAACTTTAAAGAAAAAAATGTTGAGCTTACCACTTTAAGCAATTACGAAAACTTATTAGAACAAGCTTTAGACAGTAATTATATTTCTGAAAAAGAACTAATTACACTACAAGAATGGAGATCAAATCCAAGTATTTGGAAACAATAAAAGGTAAATAAATGAACATAGAAGGAACAAATGTAACTGTAGAAAAATCGCAAGAAGAATTGTTTAATTTTTTTTCTAATTTAAATAATTTCGAGAAAATTATGCCTGAAAACATCAATAAATTTGAAGTTGATGGAGATTCTTTTTTATTTGGTTTGCCTGGTATGCCAGAAATTAGATTAGTTTTAAAGGAAAAAACACCGTTTTCTAACATTACTTTAGGTGCTGCAAGCAGTAAATTACCATTTACATTGGCTGCAGATATTGCTAAAATTGAAGAAACTAAAAGCGAAGTTTCTTTACATTTTAATGGAGATTTTAACCCAATGATGGCAATGATGATTAAAAAGCCATTAACTAAATTTGTAGATACATTATCAGAAAATATAGGAAACCTTTAAACCATAGCAATCTCTTTGATTCCGAATTCTACCATAGATTCGTTTTCTAGTTCTACTTGAAGTTTACCATCGTTAGAAATACCTCTAATGATTCCCATAAACAAAACATCTTTACTATCTTTAAACATAGTTGGGATGTTTTTTTTGTATAATACATTTAAGTAATTTGTTTCTAAACTTTTAAAATCTTGCTTTTCTAATTGTTTAATTTTTAGCTTTAACTTAACAGTGATTTTTTTTAGTAAAACATCTAAATCAAAAAATTTACCAGAAATATTACTTAAAGAAGAAACATTTTGTAAGCTTTTAGAAAATAATTTTTGATTCACATTTAAACCAATTCCTATTACAGAAGAATTAATTTTTGTTCCTTTTATATTATTTTCTATTAAAATTCCACATATTTTTTGCTTTCCTGACAGAATGTCGTTAGGCCATTTTATCGCAATATTTTTAATTTTTTGTTCTTTTAAAACCTCAAAAACAGCTAAAGAAACAGCAAAATTTAAATATTTTTTGTCTAAAAAATTAAAATCAGCAAACTTTACAAAGACGCTAAAAGTCAAGTTTTTAAAAGGTTCAGAAACCCATTTAGCGTATTGTTGCCCCCTACCATTTAATTGATTTTCGGTTTGTACCACCGTAAAATTTTCTAAGGCAGAATCTTTTGCCATTTCTTTTAAAAAAGAATTGGTAGAAGCAATGGCATTAAGTTTGATTATTTTCAACTGTTAAATAAAGTGTAAAGTAGTTCAAAATTAGGCAAAATAGTCGCAAAAAAACAATAACTTTGCGTTTAAATTAGAAAAAAGTTAATGACAAAAAAACAAGTAAGCACAGACGATTTAATCGCTGTTATCATTCAAGGTATTGAAGAAGTTAAAGGAGAAAACATTCAATTACTAGACTTACGAGAAATAGAAAATACTGTGTGCGATTATTTTATTATCTGTACAGGGAACTCAAACACACAAGTAAACGCAATTTCTGGCTCAGTACAAAAAACAGTTAGCAAACATATTAAGGACAAACCTTGGCACGTAGAAGGAGAAGGTATTGCAGAATGGGTTTTAATGGATTACGTAAATGTAGTTGTTCATGTTTTTCAGAAACATGTTAGAGACTTTTACGACCTAGAAAGCCTTTGGGGTGATGCAAAAATCACAGAAATTAAACCTGCTTAAATTTTAGACAAAATAATGAAAGATTCTAATAAAGACAACAAAACAAATTCGCCAAAATTTAAGTTTAATTCATACTGGATTTATGGTGCCATTTTCTTACTAATTATAAGTTTTCAGTTTTTTAGTAGTGGAGATTTAGCCTCTAAAAGTATCTCTAAAAACGAGTTTAATGACGTATTAGAGGAAAACGACATTTCTAAAATTGTAGTGATTAATAAAAATATTGCTCAAATTTTTATAAAAGATGAAGCTCTAAAAAAAACTAAATACCAAAAATTAATCAATTCTGCTTTTTACAGAAAAGGTTCATCTTTATACGAGTACAATTTTGGTGATTTACAAAATTTTGAAAATGATTTAGAACAAGCCAAAAAAGAAAACGACTTAACATTCGACTTGAAAAATGAAAGCAGAACAAGTATGGTAGATACTTTAATAGGCTTTTTACCATTTATTATTTTAATTGCAATATGGTTGTTTTTTATGCGAAGAATGTCTGGTGGTGGTGCTGGATCTGGTGGTGGAGGACAAATTTTTAGCATCGGAAAATCAAAAGCAAAATTATTTGACAAAGACACAAAAGTAAAAACTACATTCGAGAATGTTGCAGGTTTAGAAGGTGCAAAAGAAGAAGTACAAGAAATTGTAGATTTTCTTAAAAACCCAGAAAAATATACTTCTTTAGGTGGTAAAATTCCTAAAGGCGCCTTATTAGTAGGACCTCCAGGAACTGGTAAAACATTACTTGCAAAAGCAGTTGCTGGTGAAGCAGAAGTACCATTTTTCTCTTTATCTGGATCAGATTTTGTTGAAATGTTTGTAGGTGTGGGTGCATCTAGAGTGAGAGATTTATTTAAACAAGCTGCCCAAAAATCGCCTTCTATTATTTTTATTGATGAAATTGATGCCATTGGTAGAGCTCGTGGTAAAAATAGTATGACAGGTGGTAACGATGAACGCGAAAACACACTAAATCAATTACTTACAGAGATGGATGGTTTTGGTACAGATACCAATGTAATTGTAATTGCAGCAACTAACAGAGCAGATGTTTTAGACAGCGCTTTAATGAGAGCAGGGCGTTTTGACAGACAGATTTATGTAGACCTACCAAACATTAATGAGCGTCAAGCAATTTTTGAAGTACATATTAAACCTTTAAAACTTGCAGATGATGTAAACTTAGAGTTTTTAGCACAACAAACACCTGGTTTTTCTGGTGCTGATATTGCGAATATGTGTAATGAAGCTGCTTTAATTGCAGCTAGAAATAGTAAAAAAGCAATACATCATCAAGATTTCTTAGATGCTGTAGATAGAATTGTAGGTGGTTTAGAAAAGAAAAACAAAGTAATTACACCAAAAGAGAAAAAAGTAATTGCTTTTCATGAAGCGGGTCATGCAACTGTAAGCTGGATGCTAGAACATGCAGCCCCCTTAGTGAAAGTAACTATTGTACCAAGAGGACAATCTTTAGGCGCAGCTTGGTATTTACCTGCAGAGAGGTTAATAGTACAAACAGAACAAATGTTAGATGAAATGTGTGCTACTTTAGGAGGAAGAGCTGCTGAAAAAATCATCTTTGATAAAATATCTACAGGCGCTTTAAGCGATTTAGAAAAAATAACCAAGCAAGCCAGAGCAATGGTAACTGTGTATGGTTTAAATGACGAAGTTGGTAACATAACCTATTACGATTCTTCTGGAAATGATGCCTTTGTTAAACCTTATAGTGATGATACTGCCAAAAAAATTGATGAAGAAATTTCTAAAATGATAGAAACCCAATATGCAAGAGCTATCAAACTATTAACAGATAATAAAGAAAAATTAACTATACTTGCAGAGTTGCTTCTAGAAAAAGAAGTTATCTTTAAAAACGATTTAGAAAAAATATTTGGCAAAAGACCTTTTGAAGCTTTGGATGTAGCAATAAAAGACCCAAAAAAAATTGAAGCAGAAATAAATATTCCCCCAGTAACAGAAGGCACTGAAGAATAATTATAAAACCTTTAATTATATAATGAACTTTTTTAAAAAACTATTTAACACATCTAATAAGGAAGATAAAGAAATTCAAAAACAGGAAGTAGATTTATCTTTAGACGATTTATTTGTACACAATTTTATTGAAAAGGGTGGCAAGTTCTTATATTGTCTTAAAAAAGAAGAAATAAAACAAAACCTTAGTTATATATTATCAGAAAATAACTGGAAAAATGCCCTTGTAACTAACAAAGAATTAAATACTTTTTTGGACGAAAAAGAAGTTTTGTTAGATACTGAGTTTAAAAAAACCATTCCGTTTTTTACAACTTGCGAGCATTTAATTGCAGATAATGGCGATATACTTTTTTCATCTAACCAATTAAAAAGCACAAAGCTATCTGAATTATCAGAAAACTTTATTGTCTATGCAACTACTAGCCAATTGGTTAAAAATACAGGCGAAGGTTTAACAGGTATTAAAACCAACTACAAAGGGGCAATACCTACTAATATATCATCAATAAAAAATTACGAAATCAATAAAAATGATGATAATTTTCTAAACTACGGTAACAGTAACACAAAAAACTTATATTTGCTGCTATTAGAAGATTTATAATATGCGCAACCTTTTAAGAAGGAGTTTTTCTGGAATTATTTACGTTTTAATTTTTGTTTCTGCTATTCTTTTTTCTAAAGAATCTTACATAGCTTTAGTAAGCATATTTAGTGTACTTTGTATTTGGGAGCTTTCTAAATTAATACAATTTAAAAGTATAATTACATATATTTTTTTCGGAATCACTTTATTTTTAATGATTAAAAGACCTACAAGCTATGCTATTACAGGCATACTTACCATCAACATTTTATCCTCATTATATTTAATTTACCAGTTATTTGCAAAAGAAGAAATTACGTATTCTACCGATAGGCAAAAACTAGGTTTAACTATTAGATACCTAATTTTTTCATTTTGTTTTTTAATATTATTACCTTTTAAAAATCAAAATTACACACCTTATTTAATGATATCGATATTAGTACTTATTTGGGTGAATGATAGTTTTGCTTTTTTAGTGGGTAAAAACTTTGGTAAGAAAAAACTGTTTGTTTCTGTTTCTCCTAAAAAAACACAAGAAGGTTTTTTGGGTGGATTTATCTTTACGCTAGTTGCTGCTTATATTATTAGTACAATAAATAAGGAATACGCTCTGGTAAACTGGCTAATTATAGCATCTATTATTTCTGTAATTGGCACTATAGGAGATTTGATAGAATCTAAACTTAAAAGACAAGCAAACATAAAAGACAGTGGTAATATTATGCCAGGTCATGGAGGTATTTTAGACAGACTAGATAGTTTGTTGTTTGCTGCTCCATTTGTATATTTGTATATTAACTTTATTATTTAAGTATGATTCGTTTTCATAAAGAAGGATTTAAAATTATTGTTATTACTTTTATTTTAGCTATTGTTGCTATTTTGGCAGCAGAAAAATTGATAGAACTAAATTGGGTTACCAAGGCAATACAAGTTTTAATTATTGTACTTTTAATTACTGTACTTCAATTTTTTAGAAATCCAAAAAGACTTACTTCTTTAAATGATGATACAATAATTGCTCCTGTAGATGGTAAAGTTGTTGTGATAGAAGAAGTAGAAGAACCTGAATATTTTAAAGACAAAAGATTACAAGTTTCTATTTTTATGTCGCCCATAAATGTACACGTTACTAGATATGCAATGAGTGGTATTATTAAATATAGTAAATATCATCCAGGTAAATACTTAGTTGCATGGCATCCAAAAGCATCTACAGAAAACGAAAGAACTACTGTGGTAATTAACAACAAATCTTTTGGAGACGTTTTATATAGGCAAATTGCAGGTGCTCTTGCAAAAAGAATTGTAAACTATGCCAAAGAAGGTGATAAAGCAATACAAGGTGCAGACGCTGGTTTTATAAAATTTGGCTCTAGAGTAGATCTATACCTCCCTTTAGGCACAAAACTAGCTGTAAATTTAGGTGACAAAGTTAAAGGTGGCACACAAGTTATTGCATCAAAATAAGCATGAAATCTGACTTAGATATAGCGTTTAAAGAAGCTTTTGATAAAGTATCAAAATTACAAGAAGCTGTTGCACCAGATGTAATGCTAAAATTTTATGCATACTATAAAAAAGCAACCTCTGGTAAAGTACTTTCTTATGATAATAAGTCTAATATTAGAAGTGCATTTAAAGTAAACGCAAGGATGCAGATTAAAGATATGAGCTCTAAAAAAGCAAAAGAAGAGTATATAAAACTAGCAAACACTATTTTAACCAATAAATAAAAGTAATTATGAAAAAAATCATACTATTAGTAGTCGCTATTTCTTTAAGCTTTACGGCATGTAAATCAGAAAAGAAAACAGATTCAGACAACAATAAAACAGAAAATAACGCTTTATATTCTATAGAAAAAGCAGAAAACGATATTGTTTTTACAGCTTATAAGTTTACAGAAAAAACACCTGTAAAAGGACAATTCAGACAAGTAAATATTACTAGTGGAGGAAAAGGAAACACCATTAAAGAAGCAATAAATAATACAGAATTTTCCATACCTGTAAGTAGTATTTTTACTAAAGATTCAAGTAGAGATTATAAAATACAAAAGTTTTTCTTTGGTGTTATGAAGAATACAAAATTATTATCTGGTAAACTAACTATAGAAAATGATTCTATTGGTGCAGCACTTATTAATATGAACGGTATATCAGAAAAAGTACCATTTTCTTATACAATTGCAAACAATACATTTGTAATGAGTGCAAAAATGGATGTTACAAATTGGAATGCCTTAAATGCACTAGCTTCATTAAATAAAGTTTGTGAAGCATTGCATACTGGATCTGATGGTATTTCTAAAACTTGGAGCGATGTAGCATTAAACATCACTACAAAATTTTAAAAGTATTTTTTTATACTAAAAATATTAAGCAGTTCGTTTGAAAAGTATTTAAATTGACTCTTTTAACCTTAGTAAATAAGCATTATTTAGTTTACATAAAACAAATGCACTAAAGTTAGAAAAGTAAGTTTTAAAAATACTTTTCAGACACCCATTTTTCTATTTATAAATTATTTAATGCCTCTTTAAGTTCTTTGTGTTGAAAATTAAATCCTTTTTCTGCTATTTTTTCTGACGACAACCTACTACCCTCTAGAAGTATGATAGCCAATTCACCAAAAATTAATTTTAACAAAAAGCCAGGAACATTAATTGCTAAAAACGGTCTTTTTATAGCTTTTGCTAAGGTTTTAGAAAAAGTTTTACTAGTATGAAACTCTGGTGACACAGCATTGTAAACACCAGTAAAATCTTCTTCTATAGCCTTTATATACAAACCACATAAATCATCTATATGTATCCAAGCCATATATTGTTTGCCAGAACCTAAAGGAGCAACAATTGGGGTTTTCATTTGATCTAAAGCTCCTCCTTTTTTAGAAAGAACCACACCTGTTCTTAAAATTGTTACTGGAATGTTTAATTTTTCAAATTGATGTGCCGCTTGTTCCCACTTTTGACAAACTTCACCTAAATAATCATCACCTGCATTGTCTGTTTCCTTATAAATTTTATCGGTGGTTTTTGCACCGTAATAATTACTTCCAGAAGAAGAAATAAATCCTTTTAAGGTAATTTTTTGTGCTTTTATTTTCTTGAAAATTAAATTTGCTGTATCTACTCTACTATCAATAATTACTTTTTTCCTTGCATCTGTCCACCGTTTATCTGCAATACCTGCACCTGCTAAATGTATTACATACTCTATATCAGTCAATGCTTTTTCATCAATATAATTATTAGAAATATCCCATTTAAATTCATTTTTACCTTCTGGGGTTCTGCTTAAAATTCTTACCTCATGTTTATTTTTAGTAAGCAATTCAGTTAACCTAGACCCTACCAAACCTGTACCTCCTGTAATTAATATTTTTGCCATATTGTAAAGATAGAAAAGAACCATTGAATAAATTGTGGTTCTGATAAAGATTATTTATTTGTTTATTTAACTTCTTTTAAAATATCTTGAAATACTTAACACTTAAAAAATAACTAATATTATCTAAGTTTAAAATTAATAAGAATCGAGTAATATATCATAAGAATAAACAATCCTGAAATATATTAAAGCAATGTTAATTATTTTTAACGCCTTAGATAAAGCCGTATTTTTATAGTGATGAAAAATAATAAGAAAAGAACTGGTTTTGTATTTAAACCTTATGAGGCTAAAAACAAATCGCCTTTTGAAAAACTTTTTGAAATTTTTAAAGAATTAATTACACATACTGCTGGCGATTTTGATGAAGCCATAGAATGGTTGCGTTCTTTAGACAAAGAGTACAAATTAACAGACGAAAATTATACCATTGATGATTTTATTGAGGACCTAAAAAAGAAAGGTTACATCAAAGAAGAAATTGAAGGAGATGGAATTGCAGGCACAAAAATAACAGCCAAAACAGAACGTGCAATTAGACAACAAGCTTTAAATCAAATTTTTGGTAAAATTAAAAGAAGTGGTACTGGTAATCATAAAAGTAAATCTCCCGGCAATGGAGATGAGCATACAGGAGATTTTAGAGCTTATCAATTTGGAGATAATCTGGATAAAGTTTCAATAACTGAGAGCATCAGAAATGCACAAATTAATAATGGAATTGGAGATTTTACATTATCTGAAAATGATTTAGTAGTAGAAGAAACACTTCATAAAGCTCAAATGAGCACTGTTTTAATGATCGATATAAGCCACTCTATGATTTTGTATGGAGAAGACAGAATTACACCCGCTAAAAAAGTAGCTATGGCATTGGCTGAATTGATAACAACTCGTTACCCAAAGGACACCTTAGATATTTTAGTATTTGGTAATGATGCTTGGACCATCAAAATTAAAGATTTACCTTATTTACAAGTAGGCCCTTACCATACAAATACCGTGGCTGGATTAAACTTAGCTATGGATTTATTGCGTAGAAAAAGAAATACCAACAAACAAATTTTTATGATTACAGATGGTAAACCAAGTTGCTTAAAAATGCCTGACGGACAATATTATAAAAACAGTAACGGTTTGGATAAATACATTGTAAATAAATGTTATGGGATGGCACAACAAGCCAGAAAATTACACATTCCTATTACCACATTTATGATTGCCCAAGACCCTTATTTAATGCAATTTATAAAGGCATTTACACAAGCTAACCAAGGAAAAGCATTTTATACAGGCTTAAAAGGTTTAGGAGAAATGATTTTTGAAGATTATGAAACCAATAGAAAAAAAAGAATTAGAGGATAATAAATTAAAGATGAATTTAGAAAACATAAAAACACTAGGAGAGTTAAAAAAATCAGGGTATCAATCAAAATCTATTAAAGACGAATTGCGCGAAAATCTTATCAGTAAAATGATGAGTAAAGAAACCGTTTTTAAAGGTGTACATGGATATGAAAACACTGTAATTCCTGAGTTAGAAAGAGCTATTTTAAGCAAACACAATATCAATTTATTAGGTTTACGTGGGCAAGCAAAAACACGTTTGGCTAGACTAATGGTAAATTTATTAGACGAATATATTCCTGTTGTAGCAGGTTCAGAAATTAATGATGACCCTGTGAAACCAATCTCTAGATTTGCTATAGAAATCATTAAAGAAAAAGGAGATGATACACCTATTTTTTGGTTACACAGAAGCGAACGTTTTGCAGAAAAACTAGCAACACCAGATGTTACTGTAGCAGACATAATTGGTGATGTAGACCCAATAAAAGCAGCCAATTTAAAATTGAGTTATGCAGATGACAGAGTTATTCATTATGGAATGATTCCAAGAGCCAATAGATGCATTTTTGTAATTAATGAGTTACCCGATTTACAAGCTAGAATTCAGGTAGCTTTATTTAATATTTTACAAGAAGGTGATATTCAGATTCGTGGTTTTAAATTAAGATTGCCTTTAGATATGCAATTTGTATTTACAGCAAATCCAGAAGATTATACCAATAGAGGTAGTATAGTAACACCTTTAAAAGACAGAATCGGTTCGCAAATTTTAACACATTATCCAGAAGATATAGAAACTGCAAAAACCATTACACAACAAGAAGCTAACAAAGCAAATGCACAAAAAGACTTTATCGAAGTACCCGAATTGGCTAAAGATTTGTTAGAACAAATTGTTTTTGAAGCTAGAGAAAGTGAATATATTGATGCAAAAAGCGGTGTAAGTGCACGTTTAAGTATCTCTGCATTTGAAAATCTTTTAAGTACAGCAGAAAGACGTGCCTTAATTTCTGGAGATGAACATACTGTGATTCGTTTAAGCGATTTTGACGGAATTATACCAGCCATTACCGGTAAAGTAGAATTAGTGTATGAAGGTGAGCAAGAAGGCGCTCACATTGTTGCAGAAAATTTAATTAGAAAAGCTATTAAAACTTTATTTCCAGATTATTTTCCAGAAATTAAAAAACTAGAAAAACAAGGTGAAGAAACTGTTTACGACGGTATTGTTTCTTGGTTTTTTAATGCCGAAGAAGATTTTGAACTGTTAGAAGAATACACCGAACAACAGTACAAAAATGCCTTAGATAAAATAAAACCTTTAAACGACTTTTTAAAAGAACATCAACCCAATATGAATGATGCTGATACTTATTTTATGAAAGAATTTGTGCTCTGGGCTTTGGTAGAGTTTAGTAAATTAAGCAAACAAAGATTTACAGAAGGCACACAGTTTAAAGACCCTTATGGCAGTTTTATTAGTGGATTATAAGCTAAAAAACGAAATCATAAAAACCTCAAAATTTATTTTGAGGTTTTTTAAAATAAACAATTTTTAACTTTTTAGTTTTTTTACCCTCAATCTTTAAGGATGAGCTTGATAATGTTGCTTTTTTACAATTACAAAAACGGAGTTTTTGATACTTTACAACTTAAGTAACTTTACTTTTCTTGGTTTTTCTCGAAAGAAAACACACAATCAATAAATTTTTATCTCCAAATTTTATTAGGAAACATAACCATGCTTTCATGTCCATTTTCTCCAACTGAAGCAACACCAAAGAAAAAATTATCTATTACAATACCTTCTAGAGCGAACTCTGTAGTTTCTACATATCTAGAATTGTCCCAAGTTGGTGATGTTGTGTCTCTCCAATAAATTTTATAACCTTTTGCCCCTTCTACTTTACTCCATTTTAATCTTACATTTGCTTCTACAATACCTCCAATAGCAACTTCTTTAGGTGCAGCTGGTGCCCAAGCTAAACTTGCTAAATTTATGGCGTTTACTGCTGTTAATTTTTTAGCATACGGAAAGTTTACATGCTCAAAAGTATCACCATATTTTATACCATTTTCGGTTCTAATATCTTGGTGTTGTTGTGTATAGTTTTCATGAGCCTCCATAATTCTAATACCTGCAAAACCTAAATCGTTAAAAGGTCTGTGGTGCCCACCTCTACCAAACCTATCCAACCTATAAATCATCATCGGATTCATTTCTGGCATATATGTTTTAGTTGTTTTATGCACATATCTTGCTAATTGTCTTGAAATACCATCAACTTCACCACCGTAAAATCTCCGCATTCTTCTTTGTCTTTCTGTTTCGTTTGCAGGAACTGGTTCACTAAAAATTCTAAAAGAACGATTGTCTATAACACCATCTACACCTTCAATGTTTCCAATCATATCATTATTTAAAATTCCAATAATATCCCATCCTTTTTCTTTAGCGTATTTTGCTAATCCTGCACCACCAAAAAGACCTTGTTCTTCACCCGAAAGACCTACATAAATAATACTACTTTCAAATTTATATTTACTTAAAACTCTTGCCGCCTCAATAGTACCTGCCATACCAGATGCATTATCATTGGCTCCAGGTGCATCTTTTGTAAAGTTAGAACCATCACTATTTCTAGAGTCTATATCTCCACTCATAATAATATATCTATTTGGATATTTGGTTCCTTTTTGTATTGCAACAACATTTACAACATAAGCATCATGAGGTACTCTTTTACTCATTTCTGTAGTTACCAAATCTTTTTGATAAAAGACATTAATACAATTGTTACAATCACTAGAAATATTATCAAATTCAGACTTTATCCAACGTCTTGCAGCACCAATACCTCTTGTATTAGAAATGGTATCAGAAAAAGTGTTTCTAGTACCAAATTCTGTAAGCGTTTTTACATCTGCTTTAATTCTATCTGCTGAGACAGCATTAATAATATCGTAAATTTTACTGTCTGTTTGAGTAAAACTAACATTTGAAATTAATAAAATTAAAAAAGTAATTTTTTTCATTGGTTTAAATTTTAGAGACTAAAATACAAAAGAAAAAAGAGAATAGTTGTTATGTAACCATTCTATTTTTATATTTAACAAGAGATTAAACCTGTTACTCTTTACCTAAACTCTTTGATAGTTTAAATCCTACTAATAATGATACACTTCTGAATAAGAAAATTTATTTACTTGAAATTCTACCAAAAAACTGGCTATGCCAATTAGATAGTTTATTTTTTGATTCTTAATCTTTAAATTTAAGGGCTGTTAATATTTTCACCCCTGTACTCTATAAATTTTATAGATGCATTTATCAATAGAAAATACGGTCTTTGTTTGACAATTATTACAATCCTTAGTATTTTTACCTAGAAAAATTTTAACAATAAAAAGTTATACATCTATAATGAAAATCATTATCTCACCTGCAAAATCTTTAGATTTCGAAAGCAAAGTACCTACAACTTTGCATACACAACCTCGTTTTTTAGAAGAATCTCAAAAATTAAATAAAAAACTAAAAACACTATCCAAAAACAAGCTTTCTAGTTTAATGTCTATTTCTGATGATTTAGCAGCTTTAAATTATGATAGAAATCAAAATTGGAAAATACCATTTACAAAAAAAAATGCAAAACAAGCTATTTACGCATTTACAGGCGCTGTTTTTCAAGGAATTGATGTAAACTCTTTAGACGAAGATAAAATTCCTTTTTTACAAGACAAATTAAGAATTTTATCGGGTTTATATGGTTTATTAAAGCCTTTAGATTTAATACAACCTTATAGATTAGAAATGGGCACAAAAATAAAAGTAGGTAAAAAAGATAATTTATACCAATTTTGGGATGATGCTTTGGCAAAATCTTTAAATGAAGAACTAAAAGAAGACGAATTACTAATTAATTTAGCAAGTACAGAATACTTTAAAGCATTGCCTAAAAAAGTTTTAAAAGTGCCAATGATAACACCTGTATTTAAAGATTTTAAAAACGGACAATACAAAACCATTATGACCTATGCTAAAATGGCACGTGGTTATATGGTTAGATATATTGTAGAAAACAATATAGAAACCATAGAAGACTTAAAAGGATTTAATATAGAAGGTTACGGTTTTTCTGAAGAAATGTCTTCTGGTAATAATTTGGTTTTTACCCGTTAGTCTTCATAGAAGACATTACCCACATGTGTGGTGCTGTAACCGCAAACAAAACAGCAAATAAGCTAGAAGAAAAAAGCTTTAACGACGGTGTTAAAAAGTAAAGTAATAAAATACCTACTGCACTAATTACCCAAAACAAAAGAGCCTTTTTAATAAATTTTAGAATTGTTTGCTTATTTACCTCTCCAGATAAAAATAAAACTTGATGTAGTATAGATGGTAGTGAATGCCAGAGAATAAAATAAATAGCAAAGCCAAAAATCAAAGAGGTCGTTTTAAAAACCAAAAAAAGAAACATTAAATAAAATAATTCTTTCATAATTGTTTTAATAGAAATTTGTTTTTTGAAATAAAAGTAGATACTCATTAGTAAAAACAAAAGCCCACTAATCAGTAAAATTAACTTTACAAGGAAAGGACTAAAAGAAACACCAACTAAATCTATCATTATTTCTTTTAGCTGTATTTCCGAATTATAAAAAAGCATTGCAAATACAATTAAGCCATAAACAAAAAAATAAAAGTAGCTTTCAATACTATTTTGTTTTATTTTTTCTGAAAAATGTTCCTCTCCAAAATGAAAAGCACTAATTATAATAAAGATAATTATTGCTAAAAAAGAGTTCAAAAAGAACAATAAAACACATAAACCAATCATAAATAGATAGATAAGTAAATTTTTATTAACATTTTTATTTGATGCAAAATTTCTCTTAGAAAGAATTAATAAGTCATTGGCTCCGTGAAGTATACCTATTGTTATCACTAGGAAAAACGCAAATGAATCCTCTACAATTTCTCCGAATTGTATCCCAAACCAGAACAGTAAAAATGTAAAAAATATCATAAAATTTTGATAATGTGTAAAAATTTCATCTCTCATATTACAAATATATCATTTTTATATTGTAAGTTTGTTATATCTTTATTAAAAAAGACTAAACAAAACTAATACTAACTTAATTATTTTTATTATGAATTTTACAAGTTTTTTAGCTGTTTCTAAAATGGCCCCAGACGATTATGTAGGTTTTACATTTTTTGTAGGATGTATGGCTATGATGGCTGCATCAGCATTTTTCTTTTTATCAATGAACAGTTTTGATAAAAAATGGAGAACCTCTATTCTAGTTTCAGGTTTAATTACATTTATTGCCGCTGTTCACTACCTTTACATGAGAGATTATTGGGCTGCTAATGCAGAATCACCAACTTTCTTTAGATATGTAGACTGGATTCTTACTGTACCATTAATGTGTGTTGAATTCTACTTGATATTAAAAGTAGCTGGTGCTAAAAAATCATTAATGTGGAGAATGATATTATTTTCTGTGATAATGTTGGTAACTGGTTATGTAGGAGAAGTAATTGACAGACCAAATGCTTGGTTATGGGGATTAATTTCTGGAGCTGCCTATTTTGCAATTGCTTACGATATCTGGTTAGGAAGTGCGAAAAAATTAGCTGTAGAAGCTGGTGGATCAGTATTAAAAGCTCACAAAGCGCTATGTTGGTTTGTTTTAGTTGGATGGGTTATCTATCCTATTGGATACATGGCAGGAACACCTGGATGGTATGAAGGTATTTTTGGTGGTTTAAATCTTGACGTTGTTTACAACATTGGAGATGCAATTAACAAAATTGGTTTCGGGTTAGTAATCTATTCTTTAGCTACTGAAAACTCAAAATAATAATCGTTCAAACGACAATCAAAACCCAAAAACGTATAGTTTTTGGGTTTTTTTATATTAACAATCTGCCATTCTAACTGTAACTGCCAAACCACCTTCAGAAGTTTCTTTGTAATTTTTATTCATGTCTTTTGCAGTTTCCCACATTGTATCAATTACTGTATCTAAAGGTACTTTTACATCTTTGGGGTCGGTTTCTAAAGCCATTTCTGCAGCGTTAATTGCTTTTATAGCTCCCATGGCATTTCTTTCTATACAAGGTATTTGCACCAAACCACCAATAGGATCACAAGTTAAACCTAAGTGATGTTCCATCGCTATTTCTGCTGCTACTAGACATTGTGCTACTGTACCACCTAACAATTCAGTTAAAGCAGCTGCAGCCATAGCAGAAGAAACACCAATTTCTGCTTGACAACCACCCATTGCTGCAGAAATGGTGGCGTTTTTCTTAAAAATGCTACCAATTTCGCCTGCAGTTAATAAGAATTTTTTAATATGTTCAAAATCTGCAGTATGATTTTCAATCACCAAATAGTACATTAAAACTGCAGGAATTACACCTGCACTTCCATTTGTTGGAGCGGTTACAACTCTTCCTAAAGAGGCGTTTACTTCATTAACAGAAAGAGCAAAACAACTTACCCATTTTAAAATTTCTCTAAATTTCACTTCTGTATTTCTTATAGCAGCAGTCCATTGTTGAGGATTATTATAAACACCATCTTTTATTAATTTTTGATGCGTTTCGTAAGCACGCCTTTTCACATTTAAACCTCCTGGAAGCTTCCCTTCTGTATGACAACCTATGTACATACATTCTAACATGGTATCCCAAATTCTACACAATTCTTTGTCTATAAATTCTGCTGAATTTAATTCGAGCTCGTTTAACAAAACAATTTCAGAAATGGTTTTATGTTCTTTCTCACAATAATCTTCTAACTGAATGGCTTTATTTATAGGGAAAGGAAAATTCTTTTTATCAATGTTTAATTCTTGTTCTAAATGGTCGTTTTCTTGAACAATAAAACCACCTCCAATAGAAAAATACGTTTGAGTAGAAATTTCTTCACCTTTTAAAAAACCTCTAAAAGTTAGACCATTTGGATGAAAAAGTAAAAACTCTCTATTAAAAATAATTGAATTTTTATAAAAAGGGATGGTTTTACCTCCTTTAAAAATAATTTCTTCTTGGGTATTAATTCTATCAACAATTATAAAAATATCTTCTACAGGTATATATTCTGGGTCTGCCTCACTTAAACCTAATAAAATAGATAGATCTGTAGCATGTCCTTTTCCTGTTAAAGAAAGTGAACCATATAAATCTACCTTTATCTCATCAATCAAATCAAATTTATTATTTGCTCTAATTTTAGAAATATAGGCTTGTGCGGCTTTCCAAGGACCCAAAGTGTGCGAGCTTGATGGCCCCACACCAATTTTTAGCATATCAAAAACACTTATAAATTGCGACATTGTTAAAATTAATCAATTTATTTAATGTAAATGTAAAAAATACAACTAAATAAGCTTTATTTTTTTACATAATTTAATAATAACTTTTTATTTCATTCTGTAAACTGACTTTTTTCAAATTTTTCAATTAGCATATCGAAAGTTATAGTACTATATTTTATTTTCAGACTTTCCAATTCTTTCTAAAACCTCTTCAATACCTTTGTCAAATTCTTTAGCTTTAAAACAAGAAACAGTTTCTATAACTGCCTTAAAGATTAATGCCTCTAAAACTTTGGTTTCAGCAGTTAATAATTAGATATTAGAACGCAGGTTTTTACTTTCCATAAATTGCTTATTTAAAACCACTTTTTCGTTAATTATCTGCATAAAGTTTTAAACTTTTAAAATCAATCAAAATATTATTTAAACTTAAGTAGTAATTTCAATAGATAAATTTAAAATATTGTTATTTCTTTAAATAAATTAGACGAAAATATGTCAACATGTCACATAATTTTTCATTAAAAAATAAAAAAACTGACAATTTTCTATAAAAAAGTAGATGGCACACACTTTGACTATTTGTAAACGTAAAATTGAATTAAAAAATTATTAAAATAAATATTATGAGTAAAATAATTGGAATCGATTTAGGTACAACCAACTCTTGTGTTTCTGTAATGGAAGGTAATGAGCCAGTGGTAATACCTAATGCTGAAGGAAAAAGAACAACACCATCTATAGTTGCATTTGTAGAAGGTGGAGAACGTAAAATTGGAGACCCTGCAAAAAGACAAGCGGTAACAAACCCAACAAAAACTATATACTCTATTAAACGTTTTATGGGTAATAAGTTTTCTGAATCTTCTAAAGAAGTAAAAAGAGTTCCTTATAAAGTAGTAAAAGGTGATAATGATACACCAAGAGTAGATATAGATGGTCGTTTATATACGCCACAAGAAGTTTCTGCAATGGTGTTACAGAAAATGAAAAAAACTGCTGAGGACTACTTAGGCTCAGATGTTGCTGAAGCTGTAATTACAGTTCCTGCATATTTTAATGATGCACAAAGACAAGCTACAAAAGAAGCCGGAGAAATTGCTGGTTTAAAAGTTAGAAGAATCATAAACGAACCTACTGCAGCTGCTTTAGCTTACGGTTTAGACAAGTCTAATGATGATAAAAAAATTGTTGTTTTTGATTTTGGTGGTGGTACACATGATGTTTCTATCTTAGAATTAGGAGATGGTGTATTTGAAGTATTAGCTACTGATGGTGATACACATTTAGGTGGAGATGATGTTGATGAAAAAATAATCAACTGGTTAGCAGAAGAGTTTAAAGCTGATGAAAACATGGATTTAAGAGAAGATCCAATGGCTTTACAACGTTTAAAAGAAGCTGCCGAAAAAGCTAAAATTGAATTATCTTCTTCTTCTTCTACAGAAATTAACTTGCCCTATGTAACTGCAACTGCAAGCGGACCAAAACACTTGGTAAGAACTTTGTCTAAATCAAAATTTGAGCAATTAATTGATGATTTAGTAAAAAGAACCATACAGCCTTGTGAAACTGCTTTAAAAAATGCAGATTTATCTAAGTCTGATATTGATGAAATAGTTTTAGTTGGTGGATCTACAAGAATACCTGCTGTACAAGAAGCTGTAGAAAAATTCTTTGGAAAAACACCAAGTAAAGGTGTAAATCCAGATGAAGTTGTTGCTTTAGGTGCTGCAATACAAGGAGGTGTTTTAACGGGTGATGTAAAAGACGTTCTTTTATTAGATGTTACACCATTATCATTAGGTATTGAAACAATGGGTAATGTATTCACAAAATTAATTGATGCAAATACAACAATACCAACAAAAAAATCACAAGTATTTTCAACAGCAGTAGACAATCAACCTTCTGTAGACATCCATGTATTACAAGGTGAAAGAGCAATGGCTGCTGACAATAAAACAATTGGACGTTTCCAATTAACAGATATTCCACCAGCACAAAGAGGTGTACCACAAATTGAAGTAACCTTTGATATTGATGCAAACGGAATTATTAAAGTTTCTGCAGTAGATAAAGCTACAGGAAAATCTCAAGATATTCGTATAGAAGCATCTTCTGGTTTATCTGAAGAAGAAATCGAAAAAATGAAGCAAGAAGCAGAAGCAAATGCAGATGCTGATAAGGTTGCAAAAGAAACTGCTGAAAAAGTAAATGGTGCAGATTCTATGATTTTCCAAACAGAAAATCAATTAAAGGAGTTTGGTGATAAATTATCAGCAGATAAAAAAGAACCTATTGAAGCTGCTTTAACAGAATTAAAAGCTGCTCATGAATCTAAAGACTTAGCACAAATAGATGCTGCTATGGAAAAGATAAATGAAGCTTGGAAAGCTGCCTCAGAAGAAATGTATGCTGCACAAGGTGGTGCAGATGCCGGTGCACAACAAGCACAACCAGAAGCTGGTAATGCAGATGAAGGTGATAATGTAGAGGATGTAGATTTCGAGGAAGTAAAATAAGTCCAATCTCTGAACCTAGTTCAGAATCTATATAAATTGAAAACGCAATCATTAATTTGGTTGCGTTTTTTTTATAACTTTTAACTATTTTTACCAAAAAATGTTTTTGAAAACTTACAACCCAACCAACTTTTTTAAACATACTTTTTGCGAGTTTCAACAAGTTGATGATTTTCAATTTCCAGAAAACACCTATTACAAAAGTAAATCTAACAGCATCTATTTTTATACAGAAAAAGGCGTGTATAGAAAATCGAATCATTGGGGGCGTGTTGCTAATTGTAGGTGGAGATTGATAGCTAATAACAATTATAAAAACCAGCAATTTGTAATTGGTTTTGCAAAATGGGCAGACTTCTACCCTATCAATTCATCAGAAAAAATATTTTTCATTAAAGTTGATTTTGAAGCTAAAAAAACCACAATACAGCCAACAAAAGAAGAAACTAATCATTATTTATTTACATATACCGAAGCTCAAAAAAGAATAAAACAAATAAATCATTTACTTAAAGATGATAAATGGGCAAATTATTTTGACTTAAAAATTGAAGAATTACGCTTTAATATTATTACTGAATTCATAAATTCGGATATATCACTTCAGGAAATTAAAAGTAAGTTTAATTAAAACCTAATCAATACAACACGATATAAATCTTTGAAATCTGTTTTATTTTTCGCTATTAATAAATTCCTTTTTAGTAAATTTAAAAGGTATAATTATTGATGATGATTTTGCTACTTTAGCAACGGTTTTAGAAAAACAATAATTACAGCTATTTTTAATAGAAAACCCTTCACAACATGAAAAAATTAATCTTAATTGTAGCCATTATTTTGGGGAGAATACTTACAACAAACGCACAAGAAAAAACCTATAATTTAACCATTAATATTACTGGCTTAAGCTCTAATAAAGGCAACGTTTTGGTTGCGTTATATGATAAAAAAGAAGCTTTTTTAAAAAAAAGTTTTAAAGGTGGCATTGCAAAAATTATAGATAAACAAACAACGTATATTTTTAAAGATATTCCGAAAGGGGAATATGCTGTTTCATTTTTTCATGACGAAAACAACAACAACAAAATGGACACCAATTTTATTGGAATCCCAAAAGAAGATTATGGGTTTTCTAACAACACAAAAGGTTTTATAAGACCACCAAAATATAATGATGCGAAGTTTCAGTTAACTAAAAACAAAACCATCAACTTAAACATCTAATACAGGTTATTACCGATTAACAATTAGCTTGATCAGCAATCTTTTGTACCCAATTATTTATACTGTAATTGGCACAAATAAAATGGTGTTTCGCTATAACAGTAGTCTTTTCTATTGATTAGCCCACCAACTACCATTATAATATATTCGCAGTAGTGTTAAACTTATTTGTTACCAACTGGCGGTTTTAACAAATAACGATGTTCGTCTATCTATTTTTCATCTTTAAAATTGATTCTTCCCAAAAATAAAAAACTCTAAATTTAGAAATAATTTTAAATGAATAAATTAGTATCTTTATTGTGATAAAATGTTAAAAATGTTTTTATGAAAATTACAAAAATCTTCTCTTTATTAATTGTAATTCTATTGTTTTCTTGCAACAACAATACTAAATTAATTTCTGGTTTAAAAAGTGTAAGTAGAAGCATACAAGAGCAATATGCACCAGACAAAAGAGTTGCCATTTTTAATATTAATTTCGATTATTCTGATGATAAAATTATTGTAACTGGCAAAACTGATAAAAAAGAAGCCTATCTAAAATTATTAGATAGTTTAAAATCTTTAGAGGTTAAATTTATAAATAAAATTAGAGTTTTACCAGATACTACTGTAAGTAATAAAAAATATGCTGTTGCTAGAAATTCTGTTATTAATATTAGATCTGCACCTAAACATTCTGCAGAATTAGGTACACAAGGTTTGCTAGGAATGTCTTTAAAAGTACTAGATAAAGAGGGCGATTTTTACAGAATACAAACCCCAGACAAGTATATTTCTTGGGTTGATAAAGGTGGAATTACCTTAATGAATAAAGAAGAACTTGACCAATGGGACAATAATAAAAAAATAATTTACACCAAAAATTTTGGTTATGTTTATGCTAATAAAAGCACTAATGCCAGTATTGTTTCTGACATTTCTTTAGGAGGGATTTTAAAGCTTGTTTCCTTACATCCTAATTACGTTAAAGTCGCGTACCCAGACAATAGAGTAGGTTTTATTAAAAGAGATGAAGCACTGATGTATGATGCTTGGTTAGATAATTTAAATCCAACTGAAAGCAATGTTGAAAAAATTGCAAAAACAATGGAAGGCTTTCCTTATTTATGGGGCGGCACTTCTGCCAAAGGAATGGATTGCAGTGGTTTTACAAAAATGGTGTATTTAATGAATGGTTTTATCATTCCTAGAGATGCCTCACAACAAATACATGCTGGTAAAAAAGTAGACGTAAACCTTAATTTTTCTGATTTGCAAAAAGGGGATTTATTATTTTTTGGAAAAAAAGCAACCCTAAATAAACAACAACGAGTAACACATGTAGGTATTTGGTTAGGAAATAATAAACAAGAATTTATTCATGCTTCTGGAAATGTACATGTTTCTTCTATGGATGCGAATCATCCTTTGTATGACGAATATAACAAAAATAGATACTTAGGCAGTAGACGTTATTTAGGGATTAAAGACAAAAATATTATTGATTTGAGAGATAAGTTAAAACTTTAAATCATTATAAATTTTGGTTACAGAAATTGGAATAAATTAACAAAAAAGACCTCATAAATTATATAATCTATGAGGTCTAATATTTTATAAACTTCAATTTTAATACAAGACTCTAAACTTAATGGTGCCTTCTACTTTTCTTAATTCGTCTATTACTTCTTTATTATATTCTTTATCTAAATCTGTAATTACATAGCCCACTTTTGGGTCTGTAGATAAATATTGCCCGTTGATATTCAGATCGTATTTTGCTAAAATCTTATTAATTTTTGCCATCACACCTGGTACATTTTTATGAATGTGTAAAAAACGGTGTGCATTGGTTTGTCTTGGCAAACGAATGTTTGGAAAGTTTACAGCATCTACAGTGTTACCAGAGTTAATGTATGCCATAATTTTGCTAGGTACAAAATCTGCAATATCTCTTTGTGCTTCTTCTGTACTACCACCTACGTGAGGTGTCAAAATTACGTTATCTAGTCCTTTTAATTCGGTAATAAATTCGCCATTTTTTCTTGGTTCTTCTGGATAAACATCAATAGCTGCACCTGCTATTTTTTTAGATTTTAAAGCAGCAACTAATGCGGGTATATCTACTACAAATCCTCTAGATAAGTTTACTAAAACCGCTCCATCTTTCATTTGAGAAATTTCTCTTTCTCCAAAAAAGTTTTTATTGGCTGCATTGTCATCTACGTGCAAACTAACTGCATCCGAAATAGACAATAACGCTTCTAGATTACTCACTTTTGTTGCGTTACCTAAGGCTAGCTTATCTTCAACATCGTAATAATAAACATCCATACCTAAAGCTTCTGCTAAAACCGATAATTGCTTACCAATATTACCATAACCAACAATACCTAATTTTTTACTACGCACTTCTCTAGAACCTGCTGCTGTTTTTTGCCATTGACCATTGTGTATTTCTGTACTTCTTTGAAATACAGAACGCATTAACATAATAATTTCGCCAATTGCCAATTCTACAACAGAACGTGTATTACTATAAGGTGCATTAAAGACCACAATTCCTTTTTCTTTACACGCATCTAAATCAATTTGTTTGGTACCAATACAAAAGGCACTAACTACCATTAATTTTTCTGCAGCATCTACTACTTTTTTTGTAACGTTGGTTTTAGAACGGATTCCTAATACATGTACGTCTTTTATTTTTTCTATCAATTCGTCTTCAGACAAACTTTTAGATACAGTTTCTACAGAAAAACCATCAGAAGTCAACTTTTTAAAAGCATCTGAATGTACGTTTTCTAATAATAAAATTTTAATTCTGTTCTTTGGGTAACTTATTTTTCTAGGCAACTTATTTATGTATAAAAATTCATCTAAATTTGGGGCAATGTGGTCTGCGTTTTCTGTTGTTTTTTCTCTTGAAACGTTTTCTGTGTAAGCAAAAAACTTATCTGCTACACCAGCTTCACGAGTTACATAATCACTATAACCATCGCCAATAACTTGTATTTCTCCTTCAAGGTTCATATCTTTTAAACACTTGATTTTTCCATTGTGCTGAGATAATGGATTCACACTATCAAAACCAATGATTTTCCCATTGCTATCAAACTCAAAAGTATTGGCATACACTCTTTCTGATGGAATATTATATGCTGCCACAATTGGGTCTATAAACTCTTTAAATCCGCAAGAAATTACATAAATATCATCTGCAAACTCTTCAAAAAACTCTTTGTTATTTTCTATCGATTTAGAGACTTGTTTTCTTAAAGCCTCAACCAAACCATCTAAATCTGACTTATTGGCTTCTAGCAACTTAATACGTCTTTCTAAAGATTCTGTAAAAGAAATTTCGCCATCAATTCCTAAGTTAGTAATATCTATTATTTCTTGAATAATTTCTTCTTTTTTAGGATTATTTTCTAGCGTAAGTTCTGCTAAAACATCTAGTGCCTCTACACGTGTTAAAGTACTATCAAAATCGAAAATATAATTTCTTTTCTTGGTAATCATTTTCTTATAAAATCTTGGTTGATTTATCGTTTGTAAAACTACAAATATCAATGCTTATTAGAAAGCTATTTTAAAGTTTTATGATATTTGTTATAATTTTTTACATTAAGCTATAAGTTGATAAAATAGTGCTAAAAAACTAGAAAATATTATGAAATCCTAAAAGAACCAACCACCAAATAATTGGTAAAGATTCTACCCAAAAAGAACTATAATATTTAGATTGATTGATTTTGGCACGCATCAAAAAAATGAGCATTATAAAAAAAAAGACCATAAAGGCATTTTTAAAACCATCTCCTGCATGAATTGCATACTCTATTAATAAGGCAAAAAGCATCAAAGAAAGCCCTACTCTTTTTGTTTTTTCTAATCCTATTTTTTTGGGGATGGTTTGCAGTGAAATGGCATCATACTTTACATCTCTAATATCAAAAGGTAAAATTAAAACCACCACTATTAAAAAACGTTGTAAGCTTAGTAAAAACACATTATAGGTTAGTGTTTGTGCTGTATCTAAATACGGAATTAAAACCGTAAAACCAGTCCAAACCAAAGCCACTACAATAATTTTTAAATAACTAATTTGTCGTAAGTTTTTATCAAATCCGCTTAAAAAGGGAATGGCATATAAAATAGTTAAAAAGGTAAAAGGTAGAGAAAAAAGTAAGGTTGTAAAAGGCACCAAACACATGTAATAACACATGATAATAAAGCAGATAAGAGAAAAAATCTGAATGATTTTTAAGTTGTTGGTTAAACTTCTATGATGCAATTTGGCAACGCCTGCATATTTTACAAAATTGTAGCCTGTAATGGTACCAAAAAAAATAAAATAATTTAAGTTTTCATTATAAGGCAAACTAACATATTGTTCAGTGAGTCTTAAAAAGGCAAATACAGCCAAAGCCACATGAATACTAGCGTTGATGTAAAAACTAAAAATTTTTTGTAAAATGTTCATTAAACAAAAATAAACTATCTGTTTATAACATTCAATTTTAGTTAATAATTAACTAGAAATTCTTAGAATTCTACTAAAAAAGATTTCTTTTAATGCTTATTTTTGTACATCCTTAAAATTAAGCAATTTTTTGGGTGTTAAAACGTATACTAAATCTATTGAAATCAGTCGAAAACAAAACTCAATTAATGAATACAAATTCGTTTCAACTTAGACATATTGGCCCTAATAAAAAGGAGCAAGAAAAAATGCTTTCAACTATTAAAGCAGACAGTTTAGAACAATTAATAAATGAAACTGTGCCAGACAATATTCGTTTAAAAAACGACTTAGATTTGGATCCTGCAATGAGCGAATATGAGTATTTAGGTCATATTAAAACATTAGCAGATAAAAATAAAGTATTTAAAAGTTACATTGGTTTGGGCTATCATGAGTCCATTGTACCCAGTGTGATACAGCGTAATATTTTAGAAAATCCAGGTTGGTATACAGCTTACACACCTTACCAAGCAGAAATTGCTCAAGGGCGTTTAGAGGCACTGTTAAATTTCCAAACCATGGTTTGCGATTTAACAGGTATGGAATTGGCAAACGCTTCTTTGTTAGACGAGTCTACAGCCGCAGCAGAAGCCATGGCTTTGCTGTTTGATGTTAGAGAACGTGCAAAGAAAAAAGCAGGCGCTAACAAGTTTTTTGTTTCTGATGAAATTTTACCACAAACCTTATCCTTATTGCAAACAAGATCTACACCCATTGGTATAGAATTGGTGGTGGGCAATCATGAAGAATTTGATTTTGCAGACGATTATTTTGGTGCTATTTTACAATATCCAGGAAAATTAGGGCAGGTTTTTGACTACGAAGATTTTGTGGCCAAAGCCAATAATAATGATATAAAAGTTGCTGTTGCAGCAGATATTTTATCACTCGTAAAATTAAAAGCTCCAGGAGAATTTGGTGCATCTGTAGTGGTTGGTACTACCCAACGTTTTGGAATTCCTTTAGGGTATGGTGGGCCACATGCAGCATATTTTGCTACCAAAGAAGCTTATAAAAGAAGTATTCCTGGGCGTATTATTGGTGTTACCAAAGACAAAAATGGTGAGTTTGCTTTACGCATGGCATTGCAAACACGAGAACAACATATTAAAAGAGAAAGAGCAACCTCTAACATTTGTACAGCACAAGTTTTACTAGCAGTAATGGCTGGTATGTATGCTGTGTATCATGGTAAAGAAGGTATCCAATTTATTGCAGATTCTGTTCATAATAAAACAAAATTAGTTGCTAATTATTTTGATAAAGCTGGTTTTAAACAGCTTAACACCTCTTATTTTGATACCTTATTAGTAGAAATTGATGCAATAAGATTAAAACCAATTGCAGAATCGTTTAAAGTGAACTTTAATTACGTTTCAGATAGTTTGGTTTCTATTTCTATAAACGAAGCAACCACAGAAAAAGATTTGATGCAATTGTTTACTATTTTTGGGCAATTAAAACCTCGTCAAAATCCTTTAAACGAAGATTATAGTGGACAATTTTCTCAAATTTTAACCCAAGAACCTTTTCACTCTAATTTTGAAATAATTAAGGAAAATGTTGCTAGAAACACCTCTTTTTTAGACAACGAAATTTTTAATACGTATCAATCTGAAACAGCTATGATGCGTTATATTAAAAAATTAGAACGTAAAGATTTAGCTTTAAATCATTCTATGATTTCTTTAGGTTCTTGTACCATGAAGTTAAATGCAGCTTCAGAAATGTTGCCTTTAAGCAATCCTCAATGGGGAAACATACATCCATTTGTACCTTTAAATCAGGCAGAAGGTTACCAAGAAGTTTTACAAAAACTAGAACATCAATTAAATATTATTACGGGTTTTGCAGGTACATCTTTACAACCCAATTCTGGTGCGCAAGGTGAGTTTGCTGGCTTAATGACAATTAGAGCCTATCACCAATCTAGAAACGAATCACACAGAAATATTTGTATCATTCCTGCTTCTGCACATGGTACAAACCCTGCATCTGCTGTAATGGCTGGTATGAAAGTTGTGGTTACCAAAACTGCCGAAAACGGAAATATAGATGTGTCAGATTTACGAGAAAAAGCAGAAAAACACCAAGATAATTTAGCAGCCTTAATGGTTACCTATCCATCTACACATGGTGTTTTTGAAAGCGAAATTCAAGAAATTACTAAAATAATTCACGATAATGGTGGCCAAGTCTATATGGATGGTGCCAATATGAATGCTCAAGTAGGTTTAACAAATCCTGCAACTATTGGTGCAGACGTTTGTCACTTAAACCTACACAAAACTTTTGCTATTCCGCATGGTGGAGGTGGCCCAGGAGTTGGCCCAATTTGTGTAGCACCACAATTAGTGCCTTTTTTACCTACAAACCCAATGATAAAAACAGGTGGCAAACATGCCATAACTGCCATTTCTGCTGCTCCTTGGGGATCTGCTTTGGCTTGTTTAATTTCTTATGGCTACATTACCATGTTAGGTTTTAGAGGATTAACCAATTCTACTAAAAACGCCATTTTAAATGCCAACTATATTAAAGAGCGTTTACAAGGACATTATAAAACCTTATATACAGGCGAAAAAGGACGTGCAGCACACGAAATGATAATAGATTGTAGAGATTTTAAAAACAACGGAATTGAAGTGGTAGACATTGCCAAACGTTTGATAGATTATGGTTTCCATGCACCAACAGTATCTTTTCCTGTAGGTGGCACTATGATGATTGAACCTACAGAATCTGAATCTATTGCAGAGTTAGATCGTTTTTGTGATGCTATGATTTCTATACGTGAAGAAATTAAAAATGCGACCAAAGAGGATGACAACAACCCTTTAAAAAATGCACCACACACACAAGAAATGTTAACTGCAAATAATTGGGATTTACCTTACAGCAGAAAACAAGCAGCTTTTCCTTTGCCATACATTGCAGACAATAAATTTTGGCCTACTGTACGCAGAGTTGATGATGCTTATGGTGACAGAAATTTAATTTGTTCTTGCAACCCAATAGAAGATTATATGTAAGACACACAGTGTCTTTTAAGTATACAAAACCACCTCAAAATTGAGGTGGTTTTTTTATAGGGTTTTTACCTGTTGGGTTTTAGCGAAAAAAAACATAACTTAGATAACTTGATATATAACGAATTAAAACTCGGTCATATAAGAATACAAGTTACTTTTTTACCAACTTTCGCTTCATCTCATTTAATTTCAGCAAAACTACAATAGATGTTAAGGTAGCTACATTAGTAGCTAAAATTTCTTTTGCTAGCTTTTTCATTTTTTAAACCTTCTTTTTTTGTGTAAAAAACACTAAAATATAAAGTGCTGATTATCATTTATTTAAAAAATTTGTATCCCTGAATTCAGGGATAAATATCCCTGGATTCAGGGATGCCAAAATATCCCTGAATTCAGGGATTGACAACATCGTTTTTAGGGTTTATTTTTACAAGAGAAAAGATAACCCACTTTATAAACGGGATATAACAACTTTTTATTTGTTTATAAAGAGTTGGCAACAAGGCTCGCTCACTCGAATGAATAAAACCTATACGATTGAAATAAATTTTAAAAATTGACAGATATCATTTAAACAAAAAACAGAATAGATTTATGGACATCCGACTTACGGAATTTAAAAAATAGAAATTCAACCTCTGATTGAAAGTAGAATGATAACTGAAAAAGGTCGAAAACTAATCGCTCTAGACCATTAACGGAGCAATTAAATTAAGTATTATGAAGTTTTTTTCAAAAAAAATGTTGTTTTTAACACTATTATGTAGTGTTTCAATTTCTCTAATGAGTTTTAAAAACAAAACTAATTCTAACTTCGGAGAAGCTAATGTTGTTTATTCTTCTTCTGCAAGTTTGAACGCAAATCCTCAAGAAGTACAATTTACTGCTGCTGCAGCTAGATTTGTTATGGTTGCAGGTAGATACGCAGCAAGATATTCAGCAGCAGCGGCTAGAAATTTGTCTAGGTATATGGATGAAATGGCTATTAATACTGCTTGTTTTATGCCAAGTGTTAATGATGAGAAAAATGGTTCATTAATATTAGATGAACTAAAAAAAATGAAAATGGTTTCATTAAATTAATGGCAATGAAAGCTCTAATGATATCATTAGAGCTTTCTTTAAACAAGTAAATTATGATTAGAAAAATAATATCATCAATATCTATTTTAATATTTGTGTTTTATTGGATGACCACTTTAATTTTTGTATCTCCTAAAAATTACCTTAACATTAATCTACTAGAATATTCAGATTTATTTAATTCTTTTTTTTATCAAAAATGGGTTTTTTTTGCACCACCTCCAAAAACAAACGAAAGATTATATTACACATTTGAAAATAAGTTTAATTCTAAAGACATACAAATTTTCGAAGTTATTGAACCTATAACAAAAGCAAAAAGTGAAAATAATCCATTTAATACTGAAGAAGACTTGCTAGATTATGTTTTGTCAAATTCTATTAATAATATTAGAGAAACAGTTATTAACACGAGTGAGTTTATTAAATATCAAGAAAAAAAATTGAATAAAAAATTTACTGAATTAGAAAAAGAAAAAATATATGATAGTGAAATAGATAATTCTTCGAGATTTAAAACCTTAAAAAATTACTCAAAAAATGTAGCTATTAAAAATAATATAAATATCAACAATTATAATATTAAATTAACTATTTCGCTTATAGAAATAGTACCTTTTTCAGAGAGAAATAATATAATATATATATGTAAAACAGAAGACATGTACATTAGTAAATCTTTTAATTTAAACAATGATGAAAAAATTATTAAATAATTATTCTACAAAATTCGAGTACTCATTTTATTGTGCATTATTTAGAGTTTTTATAGCTTTATTTTTAATTAAAGATGTTATAATTACAAACGGTTTAAAAAACTTACTATACAAGGGGGTTGAATTTTATATTCCTACAAAATCATTTTTACTTGAAATATTATCTATTGACACTAACTTTATAAGAAATAATTTCGATTATTTTAATATTCTATATCTTATTATTATTATCCTATATCTTTTTGGTGTTGGAAAGAAATTTACAGCTTTTATGCTTTATATAATCTTTGATATAATGCAACAATTAAATTCTGTTACATTAAATGGTGGTGATAATTTATTGAAATTTATTTTATTATATATGGTGTTTATTAATTCATATGAATATTTTTCAATCTCTAAAATAAAATATAAAAACCCTGAGTTCAAAAAGTTTGATAATTTTATTTCAAATATGGGTGTTTTATCAATTAAATTACATCTTTGTTTGGTGTATTTTTTATCAGCTGTTCACAAAATAAATGCTGATGTTTGGTTTAATGGTGTTGCCACATATTATACACTTTCTTTAGAACGTTTTAGAGGGACAACTTTTAATCTTTATATAGCAAAAAACGCATTTATTGTTTTAATTTCAACATATATGACTATACTAATAGAAATTTCATATCCTTTTTTAATTTGGTTTAAAAAGACAAGAAAAATATTAGTTATTTTAGCAATAATGTTGCATATATCTATTTCAATCTTAATGATGTTATTAGATTTTCAAGTGGTATTTATCCTAGTTCAAGGTTTTTTCTTTTCAAATAAAGAAATCTTATTAACAATTAATAAAATAAAGAATTTTCAAAAAAAAACAAAAAAAATGAGTAATCCTATTAAATTAAAAAACATCTTTAAAATATCTGGAATTTGGATATTTATAATAATTATGTTAAGAGTTATGTATTTACTTATAAAAAATTATCTATTATGAAAAGAATAATATTATTTGATGGAGAATGTTTTTTATGTAATTCATTTATTAATTTTGTAATTGAAAATAACAATTTTAATTTTTATTTTTTAGACCAAAGAAGTCAAAAATTTTCTTTTTACCAAAAAAAATTTAGATTGGACGATACCTTAAATACAATATACTTAATTGAAGATAATAAAGTATATTCTAAATCAAAAGCAATTAAGCTAATATTAAAAAGATGTGGTATTTTAGGTTACATTATTTTTCTTTTCTTACAGATTCTACCAAAATTTCTATCTGATTATATTTATCAATTAATTTCTAAAAATAGATTTTTTATATTCAAAAAAAAATGTGTAATTCCAAATAAAAAAATAAAATCAAGAACAATTTAAATTATATTATGAAAAAATTATTTAAAAAAACAAGACCTTATATTAGTAATGGTATATTAATAGGGTTTATAACCTTTTTTCTTACATTCATAACAACTTTTTATCTTAATTATGATAATTTATCATTAATTGAAGTTTCTTTATTACCGTTTATAGGTGGTTTTTTCTTCTATTTTTCACTAACTTTTATTAGTATTAATCAATTAAATAAAATAAATATTGAAAGTAATTTTATAACAATTAATCGTTATTATCAAATTTTGTTACTTTTAATAATTTCATTTATCACTTATTTATTATTGGATTCATTTATATTTATTTTTGATAGTAGTTTATCAGAAAATTACAGTCAAGGTCTTATTAATCTAGCAAAAAATAACAATCAAAACGAAATTGAAGAGTTTAAAAAATTTGGAAAAATACCTTTTGGTTTACAAAATTTTGTTTTAACGATAATTGCAGGTATAGTATCGTATATAACAATTTTAGTAACTATGAAAAAGAAAAAAAGTATAAAACATAATAATTAAATTTAAATTTTATACTTGACTTGTTCTATGTGGAAATTATTTATACTTTTAATTTCTTGTGAAAACATAAAATTAACTATAATTTATTTTCAAATTTTATTTAATTTTTTTTACACTATCCAAACTATTACAATTGTATTAATCTATTATATTAATTGCCTATATTTACAATTATAAACTTAAAACCTGAGTTCGATTAATAAAATGCAAGTTGATTTGTTTTGACTGTCTGGTATTTTATGGACGGCTTTTTAGGTAAAAAGCTATAGGCAATAAGCCCTGCAACAATATTAGACAAGAAATTAGTAAAGCTTCTATGTCTAGAATGTTCAATTTGACAGATGTTTTTAAGTTCGTCATTTACAGTTTCTATAACAGAGCGTTT
>Ga0209654_1000036_pt1 | contig 135770 bp, 130 predicted proteins | sample SaaInl1SG_22_DNA_FD_184646 | JGI IMG/M metagenome (GOLD analysis project Ga0209654, IMG submission 184646) | Marine microbial communities from expanding oxygen minimum zones in the Saanich Inlet - ESP_161SG_22_DNA (SPAdes) (version 2) | ecosystem: Environmental > Aquatic > Marine > Intertidal... | reverse complement strand
TCACTTAAAGCTTCACAGAAATGTGAGGCTTTTTTGTTGTTTACAAACTACGTTTTATAGGGGTTACAGAGCTTATAAGTATTTTAATATTTCAAATATAACTTTAGAGGGTTTATGTTTAAGTTTTTTTGAAACTATAATTAATAGGAAAAAAATACATATAAAGTAAGTAGAGCTTTAAACTGTGTTTGAATAAATAAAGAACTAACTAGTATTAATACGACTAGTCTAAGTGATTATAAAATTATTTCATATTTAAAAAAGAAAAATTATAACTTAGACCTAAATTTATAAAAGCATTATTTAAATTACCTCCTTTTGCTTTTACGTAGCCTAGAGATCCTCTTAAGTTTAAAGTATTATTTAGCTGATAATCGGCACCAAAACTTGGTTTTATTATGAGTCCTTCTCCAGTGCTAATATTTCCACCACCAGCTGCACCTGTTAAAATTTGACCGAAAAAACGGGTATGAATACCCATAATTTTTTTAGATTTTATTCCCAAACCAACCAAACCCTCTGCATATGCACCAGCATTTCCAAAATTGGCAAAAGAGGTTTGTCCTGCAACATACAAATGTTTATTTAAGTCTAAATTTATCTGTAAAGATATTTGATGCATATCTTCTGTGGGTTCTGATATTCTTTTAGCATTAAAATACCAGTCATGTTTTATAATAAAATCAACGCCTTTAAATTTTCCTGAGCTAAAATGTTTCTTGTTTGCTATTGTGCCACTTCTATCTAAATAATATTTTAAACCAACACCATAAGAAGAAGTAGAAAATAATTGACTAGGAGTTAATAGATAACCTTTATTTATAGCTATAAATGTATTTTTAAATAGTTTTTGTTCTAAAGAAACATCAGGAGCAATCATAAAGCCACCATCAGAATTAACACCACCACCACCACCAGCACCAATACTAAATTTTGTTAAAATATGAGTGTTATTTTTATTGAAACTAAAATGGTAGCCACCTCCTAAAAATACATCCATGTAACCAGCTTTAATACCACTATATGCGCCATCTACTTTAATAAAGCCAAACCAATTTTTAGTAAAATAATTGGCAAATTCAAAACCAGCCAATCTTATAGTTTTTCCTTGAATAACTTGTTCTTGAGTAGGTAAAGCTTTTGTGACATCTAAATTATTTAAATGCACCATTAAAGAAGTTCTTTGTGTTTTTTGATTCCAGTTGCTTTTATTTAATTCTTTTAACTGATATATATTTTCTCTTTTATTATAATTTGTATAAACATAATTTAAAGGAATTTCTAAGGCTATATTTAATTGATTTCCTTTTATTAAACCATCATCAAAAAAGTTTACATAACTCCAACCTGTATTTAAAGAAAAGTGTTTAAAATTATATCCTAAATTAAAGTGTGGAAGTATAAATGCGCCACCACCATCTGGTGCTCCAGCACCACCACCACCACCAAAGTGGAAACCAGTATCTAAATAAAATTTTTCAGTTAAATACTTTTTGTAACCTGCGTTAATCCCTAAAGTAAAAAAACCACCTCTTTCTCCTGTAATTGCTCCATAAATACCTAAACCAGTGTAAAAAGATTCATTTAAAAAAAGGTTATAATGTATCCCAGAAAAACCCATATTAGGTTCATTAGGAATATTAAATTCAGGCATGTTGATAGATAGAAAGTTTATTTTTGCAAATCCTTTTTGTGTTAATTTATTAGGCGCTGTTTCGTTTTGAGAAACTAAAATTTGACATGTTATAATTGTTATAATTAAAAGGGAAAACTTTTTCATTAAATGATTTTTAAACTATTTTATCAAAGATAAATTATCTTTTTTCAATACTAATAATTACAGTTTTAGAAGCAGGTGTATTGCTTGTATGAGCTACATTTGTTATGGGTACTAAAACATTTGCTTCTGGAAAATAGGTTGCTGTACATTGCTCTGGGATGTCATAAGCTACCACTAAAAAACCTTTAGCAAACCTTTCTTTATCCTTAAAATGACTTTTTAAATCTACCAAATCTAAAGATTTTAAATGCTGTTTTTTCATGTCTTTAGCATTCATAAAAATAATTCTTCTTTCATTTAAAACACCTCTGTATCTATCATTTAAACCATAAATAGTTGTGTTGTATTGGTCGTGAGTTCTTATGGTCATCATTATAAATTGATTTTCTTTTAGCTCAATATCAGAGGGTTTATTTAATGTAAAGTTTGCTTTTCCTGTATGTGTGGGTTTAAAGTTGTTATCTCTAGCATTGTTGGGTAAATAAAACCCGCCTTTTTGTCTCACACGCTTGTTATAATTTTTAAAACCAGGAATTACTTTTTCAATTTTATTACGAATTAAATCGTAATTAGATATAAGTTTTGTCCAATTTACGGTTGTTTTTTTAAGTGTTGCATTTGCTAAACCTACTACAATTGCAGGTTCGCTGAGTAGTTTTTTAGAAACAGGTTCTAAATGACCTTGAGATGAATGCACAACTCCCATAGAGTTTTCTACAGAAATAAATTGCGCTCCAGAAACTTGATAGTCTTTTTCTGAGCGTCCTAAACATGGTAATATTAAGGCTTGTTTACCATGTATTAAATGACTTCTGTTTAGCTTTGTAGATACATGAACTGTAAGGTCACAATTTTGTAAAGCTTTCGCAGTAAATGTTGTATCTGGTGTTGCAGAAACAAAATTACCGCCCATGCCAAAAAATATTTTTGCTTTTTTCTGATGCATAGCTTCTATAGCTTCCACCACATCAAAACCATGTTTTCTTGGAGATTGAAACTGAAAGGTTTCCTCTAATTTGTCTAAAAATTTTGTAGGCATTTTTTCCCAAATACCCATAGTTCTATCTCCTTGAACATTAGAATGACCACGAACAGGGCAAGTGCCAGCCCCTTTTTTACCAATACTACCTTTTAAAAGTAAAATATTTACAAGTTCTCTAATATTGTCTACAGAGTTTTTGTGTTGCGTTAACCCCATTGCCCAACAAATAATTATTTTATCATTATTGATAATCATATCTGTGGCTTTTTGTATTGTGTCTAAAGAGAGCCCAGTTTGAGGAAGTAAGTCTTCTATTTTATATCTGTCTAAATCTAGAAGCATGTTTTCTAACCCTTTTGTTTTGTTTTTTATAAATTGATGATTAAAGACAGTTCCAGGTTTTTCGGTCTCTTTTTCTTTCATCAGTTTTAGGATGATTTTTAGCAAAGCAACATCACCATTTATTTTTATTTGTAGAAATAAGTCTGTTAACTCTTGCCCAGAACCTATCCATTTTAGTGGATTTTGAGGATCTTTAAAGTTCATTAACCCAACTTCTGGTAATGGATTTACAGTGATAATTTTACCACCTCTTTTTTTAGTTTCTCCAAGAGCTGTTAACATCCTTGGATGATTTGTACCTGGGTTTTGCCCAATGACAATAACCAAATCAGCATGATTAAAATCATCTAAAGTAACAGAACCTTTACCAATGCCTAGGGTTTGTGTAAGTGCAGCACCACTAGATTCGTGACACATATTAGAGCAATCTGGTAAATTGTTTGTGCCAAATTGTCTAACGAATAACTGATACAAAAATGCAGCTTCGTTACTGGTTCTTCCAGAAGTATAAAAAATGGCTTCGTCTGGAGAAGTTAAATTATTTAATTCCTTTCCAATCAGTTGGAAAGCATCATCCCAAGAAATTTCCTCATAATAATCTTTCCCTTCAGGTAAATACATTGGGTGTGTAATTCTACCACTTTTACACAATTCATAATCTGACCATTTGGTCATTTCTGAAACAGAATTTGTGGTAAAAAATTGGGGAGATACTTTATTTTTTGTAGCTTCTTCTGCAACAGCTTTTGCACCATTTTCGCAATATTCTGCTAAAAAAGCACGTTTTGCATCTGGATCTGGCCATGCACAACCTGGGCAATCAAAACCATCATATTGATTTAAGTTTTTTAGTAATTTTATTCCTTTTACAACGCCAACTTCATCTTTGATTTGTGTTAATGCAGATTTTATAGCTTTTATGCCTACAGAAGTTTCAGGTACTTTTACCAATTTAATACCTGTTAATTTTTCTGGTGGTTGTGCATTTATTTCTTCAGTCATAGTTTAATTCTTTAAGGATGCTGTATTTGCGTAAATTGTCATTTTAGAGTCTCTTGTAAAACCAATTAGGCAAATACCAAATTCTTTTGCAAAATCGATAGCCAAAGAAGAGCAAGCAGAAACGGCTATAATTATAGGTATTTTTGCTATAAATGCTTTTGATATAATTTCGTAAGAAACCCTACCACTTACTAAAAGATAACGTGCTTCTTTTAAATTCTTGTTTTCTAATAAATCTCCTATTGTTTTATCTACTGCATTGTGGCGTCCAATATCTTCTTTAATAGAAAGTAATTTATGGTTTTTATTAAAAATAGCAGCAGCGTGACTGCCACCTGTTGCTTTAAAAGTATTTTGTAAATCACCCATTTTACAAAACATGTCTTTAATTTCTGCTATTGCTATTGCTGTTTTAGTTGATAGTTTTTTTCCACTAACTTGTATGTCTTTTAGTTCTTTTTTACCACAAATACCGCAAGAAGAAACAGATAGTAAAGTTCTTTTATTTAAATATCCTTTACCCAATTGTTCTTTTGGGATGTTTATGTTTATAATAGTAGGTATGTTGTTTTCTTCTTTTTCTATATTCCATTTAAATGAATCTTTATGCTTATAAATATCTTCTGCATACAACAAACCTCTAATTAAGTCGATATCATTATCAGGTGTTCTCATAACAACTGTGTAAGGGTTTTTATTGATACTTATTTGCAAAGCAGCTTCTATAACAATATTATCTTTTGTAAGTTGTTGTAGCTGATTGGTTATTTTTAACCCCTGGTAAGTGTTAGTTTGCATAAAATACGATTGGCATATACAAACTTAACAAAAACAAGTGTAGAAAAAAAAAACAAAAATCTTAGAAACGAATCTAAGACTTTTATGAAGTGTATTTTACACTAATATGAAAACACCCAAATTTTTAAGAAATAATATTGTTAATTTAAACTTATAATAGTTGTTTTTTAATTGTCAATACAAATTAATAAACTTATTTAAAAAATCGTTAAAAACTATATTAATTTACTACAAATCAAAACTATAGGTTTGTTTTTTATATTTGTTGTAAAGAAAATAAATACATCTCCACCATCTTTTATTTTTGTTTCTTTTCTAATTTGAGCAACCGTTTTCGGGAAATTTCTAGTTGTAATATTGGCTTTTTGATGGCGAATTAATTTTTTAAGCTTCTTTTTATCGTAAGAAATGTAGTGTTCTACTTTAAAACTCCTTCCAGGGAAATCTAAAATTTTATTAGAAGTATAAAGATGTGTATGTTTTTGTAGTTTATTTACCCTAAAATATTTAGTAATTTCATGAAAAGCCCCAGCTTTTAATATTGCAGCATTGGGTTCGTAAATATAATTTAAAGGTTCATTATAGATTGATTCAGATGCTTCTAAGTATTTAAAATTAAACTTTTCTTCAGTTTCTTTTTTAATGTTGATGGTTTTAATATCAATTGTATTTTCATAGTTTTTTTCTAGCAGAAAAAGAAGCTCTTTTACTTCGTTATTAACTGCAACAACATGTATTTCTTTTACATTTTTTAACTCCTTAATAGTTTGTGTAATGTCTAAAATAGGGGAGGTCTTAATCAAAATAGTTGTAGCCTTTGTAAATAGAAAATCTATTTTTGGCGGCACTTGAGGTAAGCAATCCTTCAACAAAAAAACTTTGCCTTTAACATCATCTCTTCTTGAAGGGTCAATATAAATACAATCAAATAAAGTATCGTTTTCTTTTAAATAATTAAGGCCATTACCAGCAATGGTTTTTATGTTTTTTATTTTTAATTGACGATAATTGTAGGTAACAATTTCTGAAAGTTCTTTATTAATTTCACAGTGAATTAGTTCTTTAAATCGTTTAGAAAAATTTAAACAATCTACACCAAAACCACCTGTAAGATCAATAATTTTATCACCCGTAATAATATTTGCTTTGTATTTTGCTGTAATTTCTGAGCTAGTTTGCTCGATACTAATTTTTTGAGGATAATAGATATGATACGTTTGAAACCAAGTTGGTAATTTTGTTTTAGATTTTTGCTTTGCTACAATTTGATTTGCCAATTCCTGCACAGTAACATCAGAAAAAGGGCTGCCTTTTAAGATTATTTTAGTAATATCTTTTTTTAAATTACTGTGTATAAACGTTTGTACATCTTCTTTTAAAATAGCTAAATTCAAAATTTTAAATATGTTTTGTTAGAGATTTTACTATTTTATTTTCTGATAAAAATTCTTTTAAAATAACTTTTAAAGCTGTGTAAAGAGGCACCGCAGTTATCATACCAACAATACCAAATAACAAACCACCAATAATGATAATTAAAAATATTTCTAAAGGATGAGATTTGGTTGTTTTAGAAAAAATAACGGGCTGACTCACAAAATTATCTACCAATTGTGCAATAAAATAACCAATCATTACATAAATAGTTGTAGGTAAAATTTCTGTTTGAAAATCTTGTCCAATATTACTTGTCATTGATAAAAATAACATAATAACTGCCCCAATTAATGGTCCAACATAAGGTATAAGGTTTAGCAAAGCACATAAAAATGCAATAACAACAGCGTTGTTAATACCAAAAATTAAAAGAACGATTGTATAGAGTATAAATAGAATTGAAATTTGAAAAATTAATCCAATAAAGTATCTTGATAATAAATTATTAATTGTTTCTAACGATTTTGAAAACCTAGTTTCTGTTCCATTTGGAATAATTGTCATCACACCATTTTTTAGTAAATGACTATCTTTCATAAAGAAAAAAGAAATAAAAAGAATAGAAAATAAGCCCACACTTAATGAACCTACGGTACCTAAAACATAGTTTAATAAATTGGGGATTGCTTCAAATTGAGAGACAAAATCTACATTTTTTAATTCGTTTAAAACATCGATACCTCTTGTAGAAAAATAGCTTGTTATTTGGTTAAAAATGTTTTGTATATTTTGTTGCAGTTCGTCTACTTGTAAAAGCGATAAACTTTTACCTTGTTCTGTAATTAAAGGAATAAATAGAATAATTACGCCTGTAATAATCCCCAAAAATAAAAGCATTGTAGTTACCACTGCTATGGTATTTGGAAACTTTAATTTTCTTCTTAAAAAAATAATGATAGGTCTTGCAATTAAAGATAGTATTGCTGCAATTATGATGTAAATAATTACAGATTGTATTTTTAAAATAAAATACCCTAATAGAAAAACCCCTAATAATATGGCTAGTGCTCTTAAAATTCCGTTTGCTATTGTTTTAGATGTCATTTTAGTTATATCCTTTTACTTCTCCCATACTTAATTTTCTACCATTGCCAAATGTATGATTTGTTGGCAACAACGCACCACTTTCTGTGGTTATCCAATCTTCCCAAGTTGCAGATGTGCCATTCATTCGTTTGTTTTTTAGATATATTTTATAGCTTTTTGGCACATAATTATCGGCTAAAATCCAAATATACGAATCTCCAGGGGTTGTTCCTCCACTTGTGTAGGTTACTCTTAATGCAGTTTTATCATTAACTTGTTCTAGAGTTCTAATAACGCCATTATCAAATAATTTATGAGGTGCAACCAACCAGAAAGAATCGTTATTAAAAATATCCCAAGCTTTTTTTACAATGGTAGAATCTGCTGTTTTTTGTAGTTTATCATTAAAATATACTGAACTCTTTTCTTTTTTTTCTGGAAACAAATGAACGCGAATTGAATCCCAAGAAACATCTACAATATGTTTTTCTTTGTCCCATTTAAAACTTCTTTTTCCAACAAAACTCCATTCTATATATCTTGTATTTTTATAAGCTTTATGTTTAATCGCTTTTAAAACTTTGTTGGCTAACTCATTTGCTTTTGCGTTGTAAGCCTTTACATTAGTTATTGGAATTTCTAATCCAAACAAAGAAAGTTTATGGTTTGTAGGTAATTTTATACCAGATTCTGTAGTTTTTAAAGGTTGCCAAGTTGCGGAAACACCTCCAATTGGTAAAATGCTTGTCCACATTTTATAAGATTTTGGTAAATAATTATTGTCTAAAATCCATAAATAAGAATCTCCAGGAGTAGAGCCACCAGAAGTATATGTTATTAGTAAAGCCTCTTTACCTTGATGTTTTACAAGTCGTCTTTCTGTACCTTTATCAAAAACTTTATATGGTGCCACTAACCAAAAAGAATCATTGTTAAAAAAACCTTTTGCTTGTGTTATTAATTCGCTGTTTTTAGTTTTTTTGTTATCTATAAAAACAGTAGATTTTTCTGGTGATTTTGTATCCAAAACTACTTTTTTATTATCCCAAGAAACATGAACAATACTTTCTTGTTTGTACCATTTGTAATGATGTACATCTCTAAAACTCCATTCAATTACTTCTGTATTTTTAAAAGCATCGCTATTTAAAGCGTTTATCATTTTTATAGCTAGCGCATCTGCATCTTTTCCTGCTTTACCTTTTGGGAGTGCTTCGTTTTTTGCAAAATAATAGATAATTCCACCAAGAAATAACACTAAAATTACCCCACCTAAAACTTTAAAAAACTGCGTCATTTTATATATTTTATAATAATAAAGCTAATTTATTACTTTTAAAAAGAAATTATTTGTTTTGCTGGTAATAATCTAAAACATGTTTGGAGTTTTTAGGGTTTAATAGTTTTTAAACTCATTTAATTTTTAGTTTGTTTTAATATGTTTAAAAATACGAGTAAACTTTTTAGGAAACTCCTTAAAAATAATAATGTTTTTACTAGTTATTGGATGTTTAAATTCTAATTTTGAAGCATGTAAATACAATCCTTTTCCTTTTAAGATTAATTCTGATTTCCCGTAAATTGTATCACCTAATATTTGATGACCAATACTTGATAAATGTTTTCTTAATTGATGTTTTCTACCTGTTTTTGGTTGTAATTCTACCAAGTTCAAATATTTAAAGCGTTCTGATTTTACAGATTGTAAAACCTTAAATTTTGTAGAAGCATTTTTATTATTTACCTTAAAATGAATAATAGCTGCAGCACACATGCTACCAATTGTAATTGCGTAATAGGTTTTTTGAATTTGTTTCTTTTTAAATAATAGGCTTAATCTCTGAATTGCCGAACTTGTTTTTCCCACTAATAACAATCCACTTGTGGGATAATCTAATCTATGAATAGGTTGTGGCTTAACAGCATCTTTTTGAGTGCTTTTTTGCAAATTTTGTGGGAGTGCATTTGTAATGGTTACAAATTTGTTTCCACTAACTAAAACTCCTGCAGGTTTGTTAACAATTGCTAGAAAATCATCTTCATATAAAACCTCTAAATCTAATTTTAATCTTTTAAAACTAGAATTTTTTTCTGATTGATATAATTCAATTTTTTCTCCACCAGAAATAAATTTCGATGTTGTTGCCAAAATACCATCAATAAAAATTAGCTCTTTTTTGATAGCTTTTTTGATAGCAGATTTTGTGGAAACGGTATTAAAAATACCGACTCCATATTCTTGAAAACGAATCGATTTTTCTTGTTTTTTTGCTATGTTAGTTTCTAATAGTTGCATTATTTTGCAAATAACTGCCCAATATCTTTAAAAGCTTTAAACTCTAGTGCATTATTTTCTGGATCCATAAAAAACATTGTAGCTTGTTCGCCTACTTTTCCTTTAAAACGGATACAAGGTTCAATTTCAAATTTTGTATTGGTTTCTTTTAATCTATCTGCTAAAGTATGCCAATCTTTCCAAGTTAAAACCACACCAAAATGTGGAACAGGCACATTATAACCATCTACTTCGTTTGAAATTCTTTGAGGTTTAAAATCTTGTTTTACATGAATTACTAATTGATGCCCAAAAAAGTTAAAATCTACCCAATCTTCTGTAGATCGACCTTCATTGCAATTTAAAATATCTCTATAAAATATTCTGCATTTTTCTAAGTTTTGAACTGGAATTGCTAGGTGGAAGGGTTGTATCATTATTAGCTATTAAGGGTTATATAATAAGTTTTTTTAATTTCTGATTTGTAAATTGTTGTAAATCTTCAAAAAATAAAGTAAAGTCGTTTTCTAATTCTGGACTTAATTCTTTCAAATCTTCAATTGCTAAATCCATTTGAGATTTACCTTTGGTTCTGTTATTCATTCCTTTTAAAACTCTTTCAATTCCATCTTCAAATTGATAGTTGTATAAAATATCGTACTCTATCATATAGGTAATAAATTGCTGCGATTTTACAGGCAATTCAGTAGCTTTTTTAGTAAAAAGATTATAGATTCCTTGTGTATAAATATCTAACGGGATTGCAGAATAATTGGTCCAATTTTTAGCTAAAAAATGGTCGTATAAAATATCTATAATTACACCATTATAGTGTCTGTAACGTTTATGTAATCTGCGTTTGCTTTTTCTAACAATTTCATGTGCATCTGTAAACGTATCTATTTCTCTATGTAAAAAAATACCTTGTTGTATTTCTTTTGAAAACATTAAAAAATTATTGCCTCTAATATGGTCTGCAATAAAGTTACCAATTAAAATATTAGTGTTGTTTTGTGATAAGTAGAGGTGTGCTAGGAAATTCATTTGCTAAAAGTAAACAAAAAACCACAATCATTTGATTGTGGTTTTTTTAATATCTATTAATGTAAGATTCTTATAATCTAAAATTAATTATTCAACATTACAGGCATTACTAACATAGTAACTTGTTCTCCTTCATCTGTACCATCAATAGGAGTTAAAATTCCTGCTCTATTTGGTAAGCTCATTTCAATTAAAATTTCGTTAGAATTTAAATTGTTTAACATTTCACTCAAAAAACGAGAGTTAAAACCAATTTGCATATCATCACCTTGATAATCGCAACTTAAACGCTCATCTGCTTTGTTTGCAAAATCTAAATCTTCTGCAGAAATATTTAATTCTGTTCCTGCCATTTTTAAACGAATTTGGTGTGTTGTTTTACTAGAAAAAATAGACACACGTCTTACAGAGTTTAAAAAAGAAGCTCTATCTACGGTTAATTTATTTGGATTTTCTTTAGGTATAACAGCCTCGTAATTAGGATATTTTCCATCAATTAAACGGCAAACTAAAACTACATTGTCAAATGTAAATTTTGCATTGGCATCGTTATATTCTATAGTTACATCGCTTTCAGAACCTCCTAAAATACCTTTTAAAAGATTTAAAGGTTTCTTTGGCATAATAAATTCTGCAGTTTGATCTGCAGTAACATCGGTTCTAGCATATTTTACCAATTTATGTGCATCTGTAGCCACAAAAGTTAAACTTTGTGAGCTAAATTGAAAAAATACACCACTCATTACTGGGCGCAAATCATCATTACCCGCTGCAAAAATAGTTTTAGAAATAGCCGTTCCTAAAATATGCGCAGGCACAACTGTTTTACTTGGACTAGGTAAAGAAACCGCTTTTGGGAATTCATCACCACCAAAATAAGCCATGTCATATTTACCTTGGTCAGAGCTAATTTCTATCGTATTATCACCTTCTGTTTTGAAAGTTAAAGGCTGGTCTGGAAACGTTTTTAAAGTATCTAGTAATAAACGTGCAGAAACAGCTATAGAACCATTGCTGTCACTTTCTACATCAACCACAGAACTCATAGTGGTTTCTAAATCTGAAGCAGAAATTTTTAATTGATTTTCAGACAATTCAAACAAAAAGTTGTCTAAAATTGGTAAAGTATTATTACTATTTATAACGCCACCTAAAACTTGTAATTGTTTTAATAATTGTGAACTTGATACAATAAATTTCATTGATTTTCTTATCTTAATTAGTATTACAAATATAACTTTAATATGTGATTCTGAAAATTAATTTATTAACAGGTTATGAGCATTTTTGTTGATGAATTACAAAACGTTATAATTATGTTAATTCATTTATTTTAGATGATAAAAAAAGTACATTTGTTTGCATACATTTTGCTCTAAAAAAAAATAAATATCTCCTCGAGTGCAGTCGAGAAGCTTTACTTAGGTCTCGACTGCGCTCGACCTTACAATACATTTTATTTGAAACAATGAAAAAACGTGTACGCTTTATTATAGGGTTTTTACTAATTTCTACAACAATACTTGCTCAGAAACCTCCTAAATTAAACTCAAATCAAATTTACGAGAAAATCCAAAAACTTAATTTTTTAGGAACAGCTTTGTACATTGCAGCACATCCAGATGATGAAAATACACGTTTAATATCCTATTTAGCTAATAATGTTAAAGCAAGAACTGGCTATTTATCTTTAACACGTGGTGATGGAGGACAGAATTTGATTGGACCAGAAATTAGAGAGTTATTAGGAGTTATTAGAACTCAAGAATTATTAGCAGCAAGAAATATTGATGGAGGTGAACAATTTTTTACAAGAGCCAACGATTTTGGTTATTCTAAACATCCAGATGAAACTCTAAAAATATGGAATAAAGAAGAAGTTTTAAGTGATATGATCTGGGTGATTAGAAATTTTAAACCAGATGTAATTATCAATAGGTTTGATCACAGAACTCCTGGAACCACCCATGGGCATCATACAAGTTCTGCAATTTTAAGTGTAGAGGCTTTTGACAAAGTTGGCGATAAAAATCAATATTCGGCACAATTAAAATATATAGATACATGGCAACCCAAAAGATTATTTTTTAATACTTCATCTTGGTTTTATAGAAACCAAGAAGATTTTGAAAAAGCTACAAAAGGCAAACTGACTTCTTTTGATGTTGGGGTATATTATCCTTTAAAAGGGCTGTCTAATAACGAATTAGCATCTTTAGCAAGCAGCCAGCATTTGTGTCAAGGTTTTGGTAGATTAACTACAAGAGGTAGCCAAAAAGAATATGTAGAGTTTTTAAAAGGTGATAAACCTAAACATAAAAACGATATTTTTTCGGGAATAAATACCACTTGGAATCGACTTGAAAAAGGTGGTGAAATTGGCGATATTTTATACGAAGTAGAGAACAATTTCGATTTTGTAAATCCGTCTAAACATTTGCCAGCTTTATTAATGGCGTATTCAATGATTCAAAAATTAACAGATAATCATTGGCGAACGATTAAAGAGAATCAAATTAAAGAAATTATAGAGGCTTGTGCAGGTTTGTATTTAGAAGCGTCTGCAGAAACATCTTCTGCAACTCCTAATGATACTGTTCAACTTAGATTTGAAGCATTAAATAGAAGTAATACAAACATCGAATTAACATCTATAACATCTACAATTGATAAAAGAACCATTGTAAAAGAGTTGAATTTAGAGCAAAACAAAAGAGTTAATTTCACAGAAAATATTACTCTAAAAACAAGTTTTTACTCAGATCCTTATTGGTTAAGAAAAGAAGCTACATTAGGCATGTATGCTGTAGAAAACCAAAAATTGATTGGAAAACCAGAGATAGCAAGGCCTTCAAAAATACATTTCAATTTAATTGTTGATGAAACCCCAATTTCGATAACTAAAAATGTAGTAAGGAGATATGCAGAACGTGACAAAGGAGAAATTTACGAACCTTTTGAAATTTTACCAAAAATAACCACGAAACTAAAAGATAAAGTACTTATTTTTTCTGATGATCAGCCAAAGAAAATTGCTGTAGAGGTTAGATCTGGTGCTAATAATGTGTCAGGGAAAGTAAGTTTAAAAGCTCCAACAAGTTGGGATGTTTCTCCAAATGAAATAAATTTTAAAATTCAGCAAAAAAACGACAAACAAACTGTTAGCTTTTTGGTAACACCTCCAAAAAACCAATCTCAAGGGAAATTAGAAGTTGTGGCTATTTCTGATGAAAAAGTCTATAAGAAAGAATTGGTAGAAATTAATTACAATCACATACCAAAGCAATCTGTTTTACTAGCCTCTAAAGCTAAAATTGTACGTTTAAATATTAAAACAGTTGGTAATAAAATTGGTTATATAAAAGGTGCAGGAGATGCCATTCCAGAAAATTTAAGACAGATTGGGTACTCAGTTTCAGAAATCAAGCCATCTAAAATAACCCCTAATAACTTGCAAGATTTTGATGCCATTGTTTTGGGAATCAGAGCTTACAATGTGGTAAAAGAACTAAAATTTAAACAGAAATATCTACTAGAATATGTAAAAAATGGTGGTAACATGATTGTGCAATATAACACCAATAGAAATGTAGATGTTTTACCACCATTTCCTTTAAAACTTTCTAGAGACAGAGTTACAGATGAGTTTGCAGAGGTTAAAATTTTAGACAAATCAAATTCTCTTTTAAATTTTCCAAATAAAATTACAGAAGCCGATTTTAAAGGTTGGGTGCAAGAAAGAGGTTTGTATTTTCCAAGTTCTTGGGATGAAAATTACACAGCAATTTTATCGATGAATGACAAAGGAGAAACGCCAAAAAACGGAAGTTTACTAATTGCAAAATACGGCAAAGGAAATTACATTTATACGGGGTTGAGTTTTTTTAGAGAATTACCTGCAGGGGTTTCTGGAGCTTATAAATTATTTGCAAATATGTTGTCTGTAGGGAAGGAGTAATTTTAAAGTTTCAAAGCTGCAAAGTTTCGAATTAGTAAAATTTGTTATCTCTGTAAAGGCAGGAACCTATAATAAGTTTATATGAAAAACAAATATCAAAAAAAATAAAACAAAGCAGGAAATAGCTTCAAAAAATAAATAAAGTGAATCAACAAAAATACACTTGGAAAAAAGCATATACTTTGGTTTTAGTAGCCAATCTAATTTACTTGATTATTTTTTATTTTATAACGAATTACTTTACCATTTAATCTATGGAAGTACAGAGTAAATTACATGCAATAGATTGGATTGTACTCTCTATAACTTTAATTTTTATAGTGGCTTATGGGACCTATGTGACCAGAAAAAACACCAACGTAACAGATTACATAAAAGGGGGTAGCGATTCTAAATGGTGGACTATTGGACTTTCTGTAATGGCAACACAAGCCAGTGCCATAACGTTTTTATCTACACCTGGGCAAGCGTTTCATAGCGGAATGGGGTTTGTACAATTCTACTTTGGTTTGCCTATTGCAATGGTTATCATTTGTGTGGTTTTTATTCCTATTTATCACAAACTAAAAGTGTACACTGCGTATGAGTTTTTAGAAGGTAGATTCGATTTAAAAACCAGGAGTTTAGCAGCTATTTTGTTCTTAATTCAACGTGGTTTAGCTGCAGGAATTACCATTTTCGCCCCAGCAATTATTTTATCTGCAGTTTTAGGATGGGATTTACTAATGCTAAATATCATTATAGGAATTTTAGTAATTATTTATACTGTTTCTGGTGGTACAAAAGCAGTAAATGTTACACAAAAACAGCAAATGATTATCATTTTTATAGGAATGCTGATAGCGTTTTTTATGATTATGAGTCAGTTGCCAGAAAACATTACTTTTAAAAATGCACTAGAAATTGCTGGCGCTAGTAATAAAATGGAAGTGTTAGATTTTTCTTTCGATTTAAGCAATAGATATACAGTTTGGACAGGAATTTTAGGAGGAACTTTTTTAATGTTGTCTTATTTTGGTACAGACCAAAGTCAGGTGCAACGTTATTTATCAGGTAAATCTGTACGTGAAAGTCAGTTAGGGCTAATATTTAACGGTTTGCTAAAAGTACCTATGCAGTTTTTTATTTTGTTGATTGGTGTTATGGTGTTTGTATTTTATCAATTTAATCCTGCACCGTTAAATTTTAATCCAGATGCCAATGATGAAATTAGAAAATCGAAATATGCGCAAGAATATAGCAACTTAGTAAGTAAACATAGAGAAATAGAAAAAACAAAAAAGGCAATTTTTGCAAATGGTTTTCAAGAAAACGAAAAACGAAGGGTGCAACAATTAAATGTTGCAGATTTACAAGTAAAAAAACAAGCTAAAGAAATTATAGATAAGATTGATGAAGAAAATCTTTTAAAAAAAATAGAATCTAATGATAAAGATTATGTGTTTATTCACTTCATTTTAAACAATTTACCAAGAGGGTTAATAGGACTTTTATTGGCCGTAATTTTATCTGCAGCGATGTCTTCTACAGCATCAGAATTAAATGCTTTGGCAAGCACAACTGCTATGGATTTGTATAAGCGAAATGTAATAGAAAATAAGACAGAAAAACACTTTGTAAAAGCCTCTAAATGGTTTACGTTAGCTTGGGGTATTTTAGCCATTTCTGTGGCCTGTATTGCCAATTTATTCGATAATTTAATACAGTTAGTAAATATTATTGGGTCTATTTTTTATGGGAATGTTTTAGGGATTTTTCTATTGGCATTTTTTATTAAATTTGTGAAAGGAAATGCTGTTTTTATAGCAGCTTTAATTACACAAACCATCATTATCGCTGTTTATCTTTTAGATTGGTTACCTTATTTATGGCTCAATTTGTTAGGATGCGCTTTGGTAATGGGAATTGCCATAATTTTGCAAATATTTATTCCAACAAAAGAAAAATTAAAAATATAAACAGTACGAGTAAGGATTAAGTTATGATGCAAAAAAAAATTAAATGGGGTATTATAGGTTTGGGTAATATAGCCCATAAATTTGCTACAGACCTAGCAACCATAGAAAATGCAGAATTAGTTGCAGTTGCTTCTAGAAGTCAAGAAAAGGCAGATGAATTTGCAAAAAAGTATACTGCTAAGAATGCATACGACTCTTATGAAAAATTAGCAAAAGACCCAGAGGTTGATGCTGTGTATATTGCAACTCCACACAGTTTTCATAAAGAAAATTCTATACTTTGTTTACATCATAACAAAGCAGTTTTATGCGAAAAACCTTTTGCAATGTCTTGGCAAGAGGTACAAGAAATGATTGCAGTTTCTAAAGAAAAAAATGTTTTATTAATGGAAGCATTATGGACCTGTTTTTTACCACATTACAAGTATGTTTTAGATGTTTTTAGAAGTAAAAAGTTTGGAGAACTAAAAGAGCTAAAAGCAGATTTTGGTTTTAAACCTGAATATAATCCGGAAGAAAGACTGATAAAAAAAGAAGTGGGAGGTGGTTCTTTATTGGATATTGGTATCTATCCAATTTTTGCAGCCTTATCTACATTAGGAATACCAAAATCTATTGAAGCAAATGCTACTTTTTTTGAAACAGGTGCAGATTCTCAATGTAATATGATTCTTAATTATCAAGATGCAAAAGCCTATTTAAAATCTACCTTATTAGAAGAAACCAAAACAGAAGCTATTTTTACTTTTGAGGATGCAACCGTTATTATGAATACCATGTTTCATATGCCAACAACTTTAACCGTTATTAAAAATGGTAAAAAAGAAATCATAGATTTTGGATCTCAAACAATTGGTTATAATTTCGAGATTGAACATTTTAATCAATTAATAAGAGATAGTAAAAAAGAAAGTGATATTATGACTTTTGATTTTTCTGAAAAATTAATAAAAACTTTAGACGCTGTTAGAAAAATTATTGGATTAGAATACTAATTACTTAGTTCTATTTTAGAGTTACTTTCTTTTAACAAGTTTATATAATCCTCAGTTTTAAAAGCTTTACTACTAAACCTAGAAGTTCTGTTTTTTCCTTCACTTTGTCTTACAATAGATCTGGTAAAACGTCTAATTTCTTGTTTATTGGTTAGTATAAGACCTGGTACTGGAGCACTTTTGCCATGGCTATCTTTTGCAACCATTGTAAAATAAGAAGAGTTACAATGTTTGGTTTCGCCAGTTCTAATATTTTCAGACTCTACACGTAAACCAACAACCATAGAGGTTCTACCAGTGTAATTTACAGAAGCTTTTAAAGTAACCAATTCACCAACTTCTATAGGATTTAAAAAATCGACTCTATTTACAGAAGCTGTAACGCAATAATTAGCCGAATGTTTAGAGGCACAAGCAAAAGCAATTTGATCCATCAAATTTAAAATATAGCCACCATGAATTTTTCCACTAAAATTAGAATTAGAAGGCAACATTAATTCTGTAATTGTTAGTTGAGATTCTTTAATACTTTTAAATTTTTTAATCATTTGTCATGTTTTTACTTCTAAAATGTGGTGAGTCTTCTTGGGTTACTTTGGTAATAAAATATTTGGTGTCTCCTAACCAAAAGAAAGTAGCATAACGTTCTTTATAATTCAGTTTTACATATTTTCCTTGATATTTTTGTAAATCTTTTAGCACTTGTTCATTTTTATCTTCCACAGAAAAAATAAATATTTGAGCACCAGAAATTCCTTGACTAATTTCTCCTTCCCAAGTTTTTACCAAAATACCTTTTCTACTTATTTTAATTAATTCACCAGAACGTACACCTGTACTATAGGTAATAAAATATATAAAAAGGTAATATAAAACAGTTAGTATAATTGCGGTACTAACTAAAACACCTATAATTTTTTTCATAATTCAAAAATACAAATCTTACTATTAGCAGAAGCATATTTTTTTAGCATTTATTTTTCGCTTTAATAGTTTTTTCTTTAAGATATATTTTATTTTGTGTATCAAATTTTTGTTATTTTTTTAATTTCTAATAAAACATCATGTTTCATAAAATTATATTTTTTTTAAAAAAAAAATTATCATTTAAAGAAATTTATTCAGTAATTTTAAAATATTTACGACAATACCTAATATATCAATCTGATTAAACTTTAAATTATGAAAAAAAACTACTTTTTTAAATTTTTACTATTAGCCATACCTGTTTCTGCATTTATTTTACTTTCTTTTTCCGCTGGAAATCCAAATTCATTATCAGGCTCTCCAGGAGACAGTGGTGCAAACTGTACACAATGTCATACAGGTACAGCAAGTACAAGTAATATTACAATAACTACAAATATTCCAACTACAGGTTACGAATTTAATACAGATTATACAGTTACATTAACCAATACGGATGGAGGTTCTAGAAATGGTTTTCAAGTAACAGCAGAAAGAGACGCAAACAATTCAAAAACCGGAACTTTTATTTCTACAAGTTCAGATACACAAACAGCTGCAGATAATTCAAGAATTATTCATACAAGTAACGGAAATTCACAAAGTTCATGGACTTTTAAATGGAAATCTCCATCGACTGAACAAGGTAGAATTACTTTTTATGGTTCATCTGTGTCAGGAAATGGAAATGGAGGTAATTCTGGAGATAAAGTTTATTTAGGAAGTTCTGTATCTACCCCTTCTTTAACGATTTCAGATGCAAAACGTTTAAATTTTGATATGTTTCCAAATCCAGCAACAGAAAATCTAAACATTCAATTACCTTCTGGTGTAGAAAAAGCATCTGTAGAATTTTATGATTACGTGGGTAGATTAACACTTTCTAAAAAAGTAAGCAATTTAGATAGTAAAATTGATGTAAATAGTCTTAGCAAAGGTGTTTATCTTTTAAAAGTGATTACAGATTCTAAAATTGGAAGTCAGACATTTATAAAAAATTAATTTTTTTTTAATTCTATATTTTAAAACCGATTGTAAGTAGAACAATCGGTTTTTTTATGCTTTTTTAAGTAAATTTGTCATTATTCTAAAAAGAAAAAATGAATTATATTTTATTTGATAGTGATGTTAGGAAAGCTCTATTACCATTAACATATACACGACCTGTTGCAGATATTAGAATTGGTATTTTAACCATTAGAGAAAAGTGGGAAAAATATTTAGGCTTAACCACAACAACCATTACAGAGGCTTATTTAGAAGAAAAATATCCAATGGTAGAGTTGGATACAAACATTCTTATAAACGCTTCTTTTTGCCCAACTAAATCATTGGTAGAAAAAGTAAAAAACTTGTCTAAAAATGAGGCAATTTTTAAAGGAGATGATGTAATTGCATTTTACACAATAGATTCTCAAGAAGAAGTAGATTTTGATGCTTACACTCAAATAGAATTCGAAGAAGAAATCATACAAATAAAAAATACTTGGGATATTTTTAGCTTGAATGGAAAAGCAATTCAAGAAGATTTTAATTTACTTACAGAAGGTAGAATATCTGAACCCATACCAGAGGGAATTGCAGTTTTAAATAAAGAAAATGTTTTTATAGAGCCAGGAGCAAAAATTGTTTTTTCTACATTAAATGCATCAGAAGGGCCTATTTACATAGGTAAGGATGCTTTAATTATGGATGGATCAGCAATTAGAGGCCCATTTGCCATGTGTAATAATGCTGTTGTTAAAATGGGGGCAAAAATATATAAAGACACCACAATTGGTCCCTTTTCTAAAATAGGAGGAGAGGTTAGTAATTCTGTTATTTTTGGCTATTCTAGCAAGGGGCATGATGGTTATTTAGGAAACTCTGTTCTTGGAGAATGGTGTAATTTAGGTGCAGACACCAACAATTCGAATTTAAAAAATAATTATGCTGAAGTAAAATTGTGGAGTTACGAAACCAATCGTTTTGCAAAAACAGGATTGCAGTTTTGTGGTTTAATAATGGGAGATCATTCTAAATGTGGTATCAATACCATGTTTAATACAGGAACAGTTGTTGGTGTAAGCGCCAATATTTTTGGTAGTGGTTTTCCAAGAAATTTTATACCTTCTTTTAGTTGGGGTGGTTCATCTGGTTTTACCGTTTTTCAAACAAATAAAGTTTATGAGGTTGTAACAGCAGTTTTAAAACGAAGAAATTTACTTTTTAATGATATAGATAAAAAAATATTAGACCACGTTTTTGAAGAAACAAAACAATACAGAAATTTTTAGTTTGGTTTAATTCTTTTCTATAATACTGCCAGAACCAATAGATTTGCTATCTATTTGTTTCGGATTTCCTTTGTAATATATGCTGCCAGATCCAATTAAATTGGCTTTAATTTTATTTTTTACAGTTGCTTTTACACTACCAGACCCTGCAATAGTTGCATTTATTTCGCTCGTAGTTAAATTGTAAGCTCTAATACTACCAGAACCAGCAATAGCACATTTTAAATTGTTAGTTATCCCTTTTAAATCAATGTTGCCAGAACCACCAATATTTACATTGGTTTCATCAGCATTTATACCTAATTCAATATTTCCAGAACCACCTAAACTTACACTAAAATTGTCTGATATGAGCTCTGTTTTACTGATAATGTTTCCAGAACCACCCAATGCAATACTTTCTATTTCAGACACAGTTACAGTAACTACCATTCTTCTAGTAGTTTTAACATTTGTGTTTTTTTTATACTTTATTTTTAAAGTACCACCACTTATTTCTGTTTCAATTAAAGGAATGATATTTTCTTCTCCTTTAAGGGTTATATTTCCTTCTGTTCCTTTAATCAAAACAACATCAAATGAGCCTCCAACAGTAATGGCATCATAATTAGATGTTGTTCTTTTTTCTATAATTATAGTTCCATTTCCTTTTATTTTTTTGTTGTTTCCCCACCAACTTTGTGCGTTTACAGAGAAAGAAAAAGCAATAAATAAACTAGCTAAAAGTATTTTTTTTGTCATCATTTTTTATGTTTTTTTTGATTGTTTTTGAAATTAGTTTTCTTCAATTCTAACACTACCATATTGCGAGTTTATTTTTAGGTTTGCCTTCGAATTTCCTTTTCCATATTTACCTTCGTAGTATTTTTTAGTAGATTTAGAAATACTCTTGTAAAACTCTATATTATCATCATTTCTTTTAAAACTGCTGTATTGTAAATCAATTTCAAAATCAAAATTAATACCATTTTCTACCCCAATTCTAATGCCAGTGTACTGTGCATTAATATCTACTTTATCAAAAGTACTTTTTAAATCTTTAATAGTTAAAGAACCATAATCGGTGTCTATAGTTAATCGATTTCTTACAGTACCAAATCGCATGGTTACATAATCTGTATTTCCGTTAATTTGTGCGGCATCATTTATAGAAATAGAACCATAATCTTGATTAAAATCGATAGAACCAGCCTTGTCGAATTTCATGGTAGAATAATCTGCGTTTAACTTAATCCTTTCAGAATTATCTATCGTTAATTTAGAATAATCAATATTTACAGAACCTTCTTTTATTTTCTTTATAGAAGATGACGAGCAGTAATCTAAATTGATATTATTATTGTCTGAAGATAATTCTCCTACAGAAATTTTACCATAGTCGCAGCTAATTGATGCATCGCCATCTAAATCACCTAAATAGATACTACCGTAATCGTTATTTAAACTGACACTATTAGTTTTTGGCATTTTAACAATGTAATTTATTTTGTAATTCACATTTTTGCTATTGCTCCACCAAGACCAATTGCTTCTGTTTTTTTCTATAATAGTTTCAGCCTCAACGAAGTTGCTGTTTGCGTTAAAATTGATTTGTATCGCTTCTAATTTGCTTTCAACTTCATCTAAATCGTCACCTTTTACAGTTATTTGTACTTCAATTTCAACTCGATTTTTGTTCCAAGAGGTAATATTTAAATCTCCATATTTATTATTAATAGCTACTTTAGCATTTGCATTTACGCTATATTCTTTTGAAATAATTTTAGTTTTTTCGTGCTTTTCTTTATCAATACTTCCAAAAGTTATTAAGGGGATTAAGAAGGTTAATATGGTAATTTTATATATAAATTTCATCTTCTAAAAATTTTGGATTTTTAATTTGGTTTATTTGTTTTAGGGTTCTTTCTAAAATATTTAAGCGTCTTTGATAGTTTTTAATCATCGCACTAATAATTCTTTTTTGCTTGCCATTTTTAGTAAGTTCTTTAATAAAAACTTTGTAGCTGTCTTCTAATTCTTCTAGTTCGTCTAAAGCATTTTCTATAATGGTTTCTGTTTCTAAATTTCTTTTTTTCTCTATCGTTTTTAACTCTTGATTGATGGTAGATACAAAATAATCTTGCACTTCCTCCATTTTTGGAGAAATATCTGCCAAGTCTATCTGTTTTTTTTGATGATTGCTACCCAACCAAAAACCCAATATAAGAATAACAGAAGCTGCAATACTTAGCCATTTCCATGAGGTTTTTTGGTGTTTTTTAGATGCGTTTAACTTTTTTTCGAAGCGTTTTAAATGCCCTGAATGTGGTTTTACTAAATCAACATTATTATCAGAAAAAAATTGATGTAATTTATCTTTCATTAATTCTTGTTTCTATTATGTTATTGGCAAGTATTACTTGCTTTAATTTCTTTTTTGCTCTTGAAACTGTTGTTCTAACATTTTCATTGGTATAGTTTAAAATCTGTGCAATCTCCTCATAATCATAGCCTTCTATGAAATGTAAATTTAAAATGATTCTGTAATTTTCTTTTAAACTTTGTAGGCAATCATTTACTTTGTTTGTATTTAAAGTTTTGTAATCTATGGTTTTTTCCTCTTCATTTTCTGTAGGAATTACTTCCATCTTAATTTCAGAGTACCTATTGTTTTTCTTTAATTGCGTTAAACTTTTATTAATAACAATTCTTTTTAACCAAGCTCCAAAAGTAACTTTACCTTTGTACATATGTATTTTTGTAAAAGCGGCTAAAAAAGCTTCTTGCATAATATCTTCTGCTTCAAAACGGTCTTTTAAAATACGATAAGCAACATTGTACATTGCCATATAATAGCATTTGTACAATTCTAACTGCGCATTTTTATCGTCTTTTTTGCAGCATACTATAAGGTTGGTTATATGTGGTTGATTTGTTTCCAATAAAACGTTTCTATACTAGAGACAGAGTGATCTTTAAATTGTGACACTTTTCTAAAAATAAAAATAAACTTTTTATTTTAAGGAACTATTTTAAGAAGAAAGGTAAACGAACGTAATATTTATCCTAAAATTTATTGATTTGAAGTTTCTAAAATTTTACTTTCTAGGTTTATAAAACCATATAAGTTGCTACCTAATAAAAGAGAAGGATAAACGTTTTGTAAAGCATTCACCATAACAGTACTTCCGTTTGGAAAATCTTGCTACCAATGGTGAATTATTTTTTCCACCAGCATAGACAAACCATAATTTTATCGCCATTTTCTATCATACCAAATAGCTCTACAGCTCTTGCAACAGCATTTAGTATTTTTTTGTGGTTTGCTTAATTGTTTCCATTAATACAAAAATAATATTTAGCATGCTATCATCAAATCCTTTGGCATAACAATTGTTTTAATAATGATAGATAATAACTGTTTTTGTTTTTAAATTATTGAAAATCAAAACATTAAGTTTAATGAAAATGATGTTGATTTTTCGGAATAAAAAAATCAATGTCAGTATGACAGATATATAGAAGATGAGCAAACCAAAAAGAATACATATAGACAATTTGTCGCTAAATAGTATGCTGAATGAAGATTCTGAGTTAATTCCTTTAATGACTCCAGAAGATGAAGAAATTATAAATAATGAAAGTGTACCTACAACTTTACCAATTTTACCACTTAGAAATACGGTTTTATTCCCTGGTGTTGTAATACCAATTACAGCCGGTAGAGACAAATCTATTCAGTTAATAAAAGACGCAAATAAAGGCGATAAAGTAATTGGAGTAGTAGCACAAAAAAATGAAGATGTAGAAGAGCCTACCTTAAAAGATATACACCAAACAGGTGTGGTTGCTCAAATTTTACGTGTTTTAAAAATGCCTGATGGGAATACAACTGTAATTATACAAGGTAAAAAACGTTTTGAAATTGATACTGTTCTGCAAGAAAAACCGTATTTAAAAGCTACTGTAAAAGAGGCTTTTGAAGACAGACTTGTAGAAGATGAAAAGGAATTTGAAGCGATTATAGAATCGATTAAAGAGCAAGCTTTAGAGGTAATTAAAGAAAACCCTATGTTGCCTACGGAGGCTTCTTTTGCAATTAAAAACATTAAATCCAACTCATTTTTAGTGAATTTTATTTCTTCTAATATGGATTTAAGTGTGATTCAGAAACAAGTTATTTTAGAAAAAGATAACTTAAAAGAACGTGCATTATTAGCTCTAAAAAACTTAAATAAAGAGCTTCAAAAATTAAAATTACGCAACGATATACAGTCTAAAACTAGAGAAGATTTAGACCAACAGCAACGCGAATATTACTTAAATCAACAATTAAAAACCATACAAGAAGAGTTAGGTGGCGTATCTAACGACCAAGAGTTAGAAGAAATGCGCAAAAAAGCCAAAACCAAAAAGTGGACTAAAGAAGTAAACGAAACTTTTACAAAAGAGTTGAGTCGCTTAAAAAGAATGAATCCACAAATGGCAGAATATGGTGTACAAAGAAGTTATCTAGAGTTGCTGCTAGAATTGCCTTGGGGAGAATATACAGAAGATATTTTCGACTTAAAAAGAGCAACTAAAATTTTAGACAGAGACCATTTTGGTTTAGAAAAAGTTAAAGAAAGAATTATAGAACATTTAGCAGTTTTAAAACTGAGAAATGATATGAAATCTCCAATTATCTGTTTGTATGGGCCTCCAGGAGTTGGTAAAACATCTTTAGGAAAATCTGTGGCAGAAGCTTTAGGGCGTAAATATGTTCGTATGTCTTTAGGAGGTTTAAGAGATGAAGCAGAAATTAGAGGACATAGAAAAACATATATAGGTGCAATGCCTGGTCGTTTAATCCAGAATTTAAAAAAGGCAGAAAGTTCTAACCCTGTTTTTGTATTGGATGAAATTGATAAATTAGGTCAAAGTCATCAAGGAGATCCATCTTCTGCAATGTTAGAAGTTTTAGACCCAGAGCAAAACACTGCTTTTTATGATAACTATTTAGAAGTTGGTTACGATTTATCTAAAATACTTTTTATAGCAACAGCTAATAACTTAGGCCAAATTCCTTGGGCTTTGCGTGATAGAATGGAAATTATTAATGTAACAGGTTATACAATTGAAGAAAAAGTAGAAATAGCCAAAAGACATTTATTACCAAAACAATTAAAAGAACATGGTTTAACAACCCAACATTTAAAGTTAGGAAAAAAACAAATAGAAACTATTGTAGAAGGCTATACAAGAGAATCTGGTGTTAGAGGCTTAGAAAAACAAGTTGCAAAAGTGGTGCGTTTTGCAGCAAAATCTATTGCTATGGAAGAAGATTATAATATAAGCCCAACCCAAGAAGATGTAGAAAAAATATTAGGAACTCCAAGAAATAGAGATAAATATGAAAATAATGGAGTTGCTGGTGTAGTTACTGGCTTAGCCTGGACAAGTGTTGGTGGAGATATTTTATTTATAGAATCTATATTATCTAAAGGAAAAGGAAATCTTTCTATAACTGGTAATTTAGGAAATGTTATGAAAGAATCTGCAACAATTGCTTTGCAATACATTAAATCGAACGCAGAAGAGTTTGGTATAAAACCAGAAATTATAGAAAAATACAACGTGCATATTCATGTGCCAGAAGGTGCTACACCAAAAGATGGTCCAAGTGCAGGTATTACTATGTTAACCTCTTTGGTTTCTTCTTACACACAACGTAAAGTTAAAAATAAATTAGCCATGACCGGCGAAATTACTTTGCGTGGTAAAGTATTGCCAGTTGGTGGTATTAAAGAAAAAATATTAGCTGCTAAAAGAGCTAATATTAAAGAAATAATTCTTTGTAACGATAATCGAAAAGATATTTTAGAAATAAAAGAAAGCTATTTAAAAGGCTTAACTTTTCATTATGTTACAGATATGAAGCAAGTTATAGAAATAGCATTAACCAAACAAAAGGTAGACAATGCTAAAAAATTAGACTAATAAAAAAAGCCTTCAACTAGTTTAAAGTTGGAGGCTTTTTACTTTAAATAAAGTCCCTTTTCTAACAGCAACCAGAATTTGGTTTGCAACTATTTACCACACCATTGGCTGTAATTCTCACTTTTGGTTTTTCTGGAATGTTACAGGCATCTAAAGCCAAACAAGCGGTCTTTTTAGAGGTTAATAGAAAATTGGTTCCGTTAAAATCTAAACCATACTTTCCAATAGTTTCTTTTCCTTGATATTCTACTTCAATTTCTAAATTATCTAAGTTGAATTGCTTTTCAGATAACTCAATAATACTTATTAATTTTTCTGGATGCAGTCGATGATCATAATCATTGGCTTCCCAAAGTTGAAAACTAATCACGTTTTCTTCTCTAATTTTGCCTCCACAATCTATAAATACCTTAGTTATTTTACCAATTTCAGTCACATGAAAATGGCTAGCAACTATTTCTCTATTTGGTAATTCAAATGCAATTATATCTAATTTTTTTAAGTGATTTTTAATGTCTAATAATTTCATAATATATAATTTTTTAACAGCAGGTATTTTCTGTTATGTTATTGATAAACGTGTTTAATGTATTTTTTATGTTTAGCCAATTATCTTCGTTTATACAATAACAAACACTTGTGCCTTCTATGTTTCCTTTAATAATTCCTATTTTTTTTAGCTCTTTTAAATGTTGAGAAATGGTAGGTTGAGCCAAACCAATTTTTGTTACCAAATCTCCACAAACACAACTTTTTAATTTTAGTAAATATTCTAATATTGCAATTCTTGCAGGATGCCCTAAAACTTTAGCAATATTGGCAATATTATTTTGTTGTGCAGTAAATATTTCTGATTTGGTAAGTCCCATATTAATTTGTTTATTGTAATATTACGATTAATAACTTAAAAGTGAAGTAATTTTACATTTTTTTTTTAAAGAAATATGAATAGTTATTCTATAACTTTAGATATAATAAATCGTTTAATCTAGTTTCTGTTTCAGAAATAGGAAAATTGTACAAGGCAATTTTTTGAAAACCTACTTTTTTATAAAACGATAGTGCTCTATAATTTTTAATCCAAGTGTATAGCCAAATACCTTTTTGATTGTTTTTTTTACAGAGTTCTAAGTTAAATTTAAAAAGCTCAATCCCTAAACCCAAACCATAAAAGTCTTCTAGCAAATAAAAACGCTCTAATTTAGTAACATGGTTAGAGGCTATATGTTCATTTTTTTGGTTGAATATAACTTTAGAGAAACCTGCTAAAGATTGGTTATGATAAATTAAATGATATTGAAATTGAGGATTTGTAATTTCACTCAATAATTGTTCTTCATTAAAATTTGTTTGGATATATGTATCCATAATTTCTTTTGGAATTGCGTCTTTATGAGGAACAAAAAAAGCTTTTTTGCCAACTTCTGTTAAAGCCTTAACATCTTTAATCTCGGCTTTTTTTATGGTAAATATTGTCAAACTTTAATTTTTATAAATTTGCGCCTTAAGCGAAGATCTCTTTTAATTATTACTTCGATTTTTTTCTTTTTGAAACATATTCTTTTTTAATTTTACTTTACCATTTTTCTATCATGTACTGTTAAAAAATGGTATTCAACCTTCATTTAAATAAAACTTTTAGCTACTCATTTTTTTTTTTTGAATCCTACTTTTATTCTTCTCGAATTGCCTACAACTAAAATAATATAAAACGTTCACATATTTTATTTTAGATATTAAACTAATTTAGTTGTTTTTCTTGTGAAAGTCAAATACAAAACCTCAATGCTTACACAAAGAGGTTTTAGTTTTTATAGATTTCTGCCTGTGCAGAAATGATAGAAAGAATTATTTAATCAATTCGTAAGAACGTTTGATAAAGTTTGTTAAATCTTCACCATGTAATAAGTTTTGAGATAATTTAGCCAAATCAAAAGCTTGAGAAATTAAACCTTTTTGTTTGTCTTCATCTGCCGCTAAAATTTCAGAAACTAATGGGCTGTTGGTATTTACCACCAAGTTGTACATATCTGGCATATTGCCCATTCCCATCATTCCACCTCCGCCAGAAGCTTGCATTTCTTTCATTCTACGCATAAATTCTGATACTGTAATTATAAAAGGAGAAGAATTAGAATCCATAGCTTCTAACTGAACCGTGTAAGCAGAATTGTTTACAGCCCCTTCAATTACAGGTTTTAGTTTTTCTTTTTCCTCGTCAGATAATTTAGAAATTACATTATCATCTTTTTTAATTAAATTATCTGCGTGGTCTGCATCAACTCTAGAAAACTTAATTTTTCCATCCCCAGAAGTTTCTAATTTCTGCATTAAATGAGAAATTATTGGCGAGTCTAACAACAATACTTCATAACCTTTTGCTTTGGCTTCTTGTATATAGCTGTGTTGTGCATCTTTATTGGCTGCATATAAAATTACATGGTTGCCATCTTTGTCTGTTTGTGTGTCTTTCGTTTTTTCGATAAATTCATCAAAAGTGAAAAAAGTATCGTCTACAGTTGGGTATAAAGCAAACTTTTTGGCTTTGTCAAAAAACTTGTCTTCAGAGAGCATACCGTATTCAATAATCACTTTAATATCGTTCCATTTTTTCTCAAAATCTTCACGATCTTTTTTAAATAAAGAGGTTAATTTATCTGCTACCTTTTTAGTAATGTAACCAGATATCTTTTTAACAGCGCCATCTGCTTGTAAATAAGAACGAGAAACGTTTAATGGAATGTCTGGAGAATCAATTACCCCTTTTAGCATTTGTAAAAAGTCTGGTACAATACCTTCTACATTGTCGGTTACAAATACTTGATTTTGATACAGTTGAATTTTATCTTTTTGCATGTCTAAGTTTTGAGACAGCTTTGGGAAGAATAAAATACCTGTTAAATTAAAAGGGTAATCTACATTTAAATGAATGTGAAATAAAGATTCTTCAAACTGCATTGGGTACAATTCTCTGTAAAAGTTTACGTAATCTTCATCACTTAAATCTGCTGGTGCTTTTGTCCAAGCAGGGTTTGTGTTATTGATAATATCATCTACCTCAATTTGTCTATGAGGTTCTGTAGTTTCTTTACCATCTTTATCTTTAGTGGTTTTTGGTTTGTGTGCAGGATCGTTTATTTTTTTCATTCCAAATTTAATTGGCACTTGGTTAAAACGATTGTATTTGGTTAATAAACCACGAATTTTACCTTCTTCTAAAAACTCTGTAGAGTCTTCTGCAATATGTAACACAATTTCTGTACCTCTGTCAGATTTATCATGCTCATTTAAGGTGTATTCAGGAGAACCATCACAAGTCCAATGTGCAGCAGGTTCGTCTTTAAACGATTTTGTAATTATTTCAACTTTATCAGCTACCATAAAAGCAGAGTAAAAACCTAGACCAAAATGCCCTATTACACCTGTATCATTTTTGTCGTCTTTGTATTTTTCTAAAAATTCTTCTGCACCAGAAAATGCAATTTGATTAATGTATTTTTCTACTTCATCAGTAGTCATACCTAAACCTTGATCTTTAATGGTTAAGGTTTTAGCATCTTTATTAATGCTAATTTCTATTTTGGCATCTCCTAATTCTGTTTTTGCTTCTCCAATAGAAATAAGGTGTTTTAATTTTGTTGTGGCGTCTGTTCCATTAGAAATCAATTCGCGTAAAAAGATTTCATGGTCTGAATACAAGAATTTTTTAATCAGCGGAAAAATATTTTCTACTGATACATTAATGTTTCCTTTGCTCATAATTTTATGTTTATTTTAGTTTTTGTTAATGTCATTTTGAGTGATTTTTTTTTGAAAATTGTATTGAAAAGTTTTAATTATTCTAGATACAATTTTTTATTCGTAAATATTCAATCAAACTGACAAACAGTTATTTTTTATAATTTGATTTTAAATAGTCAAAAAAAATACCAAAAAGAGGTTTGTGACAAGATGACAGAAATTGATGCGTTTCGTCAGTTTTTAATCAAAAAATATATACCTGAGTATCTGACTAAAATATTTGTTTAAATTGTCATTCCTTTGAAAATGAGAATCTAAATAAATTGTCTATTTTAGCTAACCACAATAAACACATAACTAAAATTACAATATTATGTATAATTCTAAAATAGCAGGGTTAGGATATTATGTTCCAGAAAATGTTGTTACCAACAACGATTTAAAGGAATTTATGGATACCTCAGATGAATGGATTCAGGAAAGAACAGGTATACAAGAAAGACGTTGGATAGACCCAAAAACAGATGATACTACAGCTGTTATGGGGGCAAAAGCTGCAAAAATAGCTATAGAAAGAGCAGGCTTAACCAAAGATGATATCGATTTTATTGTGTTTGCAACTTTAAGTCCAGATATGTATTTTCCTGGAGGTGGTGTGCAAATTCAAGATTTATTAGAAATGCCAACTATTGGTGCATTAGATGTTCGTAACCAATGTTCTGGTTTTATATATGCCATGTCTGTTGCAGATCAATTTATAAAAACAGGGATGTATAAAAATATTTTGGTCATTGGTGCTGAAAATCATTCTGGTGGATTAGAAAAATCTACAAGAGGTAGAGGTGTTACTGTTATTTTTGGTGATGGAGCAGGTGCTGCTGTTTTAACAAGATCTGAAGCAAAAGGAAAAGGTATATTATCCTCACATTTACATTCTGAAGGGAAACATGCAAGAGAATTGATGTTAGACGGACCATCAACCCAAAGATGGGTGCCAGAAATTTTAGAAGCAAATGATCCTGATGATGTATCTTATTTTCCATACATGAATGGGCAATTTGTGTTTAAACACGCTGTAACTCGTTTCTCTGAAGCAATTATTGAAGGTTTACAAGCCAATAATTTACAGAAAGAAGATATTGATATGTTAATTCCACATCAAGCTAATTTACGTATTGCTCAGTTTATACAAAAGAAGTTTCAATTACCTGATGATAATGTATACAACAATATCATGAAATATGGAAACACAACAGCAGCCTCAGTAATTATAGCTTTAACAGAGGCTTGGGAAAAAGGTAAAATTAAAGACAACGATTTGGTTGTTTTAGCAGCGTTTGGTAGTGGTTTTACTTGGGGTAGTGTAATTATTAGATGGTAATAAGTATCATATATTTACTAGAAAAAGACTTTTTTTAAACGAGTCTTTTTTTATTCACAATGATTTTTTTATATATTATTTTTAAATACAATTGAAACATAAATTATTGTTAATATTTAGTAATTGATAAATTTTCGTTTATTATTTATTTAAGTTTGTTAAACAAAAATTCAAATCATGAAATCAGCTAGCTTTAAAATTTTAGTATTTACATTGATATTATTTTTAATTTCAAATTCATCTGTAACTGCACAGAATTTTAATGGAAAAGCCATTTATGTATCTAAATCTAAAATGGAATTAGGCAATTGGGGAGCAAGACTAAGTGAAGCACAAAAAAAGCAAGTTGCTGCAAGATTAAAAAATAGACTCGAAAAAAAGTACATATTAACTTTTAACAAACAGGAAGCCTCTTTTAAAGAAGACACAAAAATTGATGCTATTTCTGGTGCGACAGATTCTTGGGGAGCTTATTTTTCTAGGGGTAAACAGTATAAAAATATTAAAACTACCCAATTGATACAAAGCCAAGAGTTTTATGGCAAACGTTTTTTAGTAAAAGATAATCTATATAAAATAGATTGGGTTTTAGGCACAGAAACTAAACAAATTGGAGCGTATACATGTTACAAAGCAAAAGCATTTATACCTAATATAGAACTAAATTGGTATAATTTTTCTTGGAGCGATTTAAGAAATGAAGAAAATACCGATTCAGATAAAAAAGAAAATATGGTTGTGGTAGAAGCTTGGTATACATCACAAATTCCCTTGGCACATGGCCCTGGAGAGTTTTGGGGTTTACCAGGATTAATTTTAGAAGTTAACGTAAATAACACCACTCTTTTATGCACCGAAGTAACTATAAGTAAAGGAGAAGCTGTGCAAATAGAGGCTCCAGATAGAGGTACAGAAATTACCAAAGAAAAATATTCTAAAACCATTCGAAAAAAAATGGCTGAAATGAGAAATAATAGAATGCGAAGAAGAGGTTAATTTTTGTAATTTAGCGTTTGTATATTTTAATAAATTACTTTTCTAATGCCAAAAAAATATAAGGTACTTTTATTTTTATCAAACTTGTTTTTGTTAGTATTTATTTTCAACATTTTTGTAAAGTTTATTGTGTTTTCTAGTAGTTGGTTTAACTCACTTTTTATTGCATTTTTTTGTATTGTAAATATAGCTATTGCCTTAAAGGCAGCTATTGGTAATACAGATAAAAAATAAAAAACCTGAAGCTACAAAACTTCAGATTTTGTTTTAATTCAAATAAATTACCTTTAATGAAGACAAAGTAATTAATTTATAGACGTATTATTTTTAAAAATGTTTCATCATTTTAACTATCTTAACTAAAACTTAACATAATGTCTAAAAAAACACTCGTTATTGGTGCTTCTTTAAAAACAGAAAGATATTCTAACAAAGCCATTAATTCACTTACAAATAAAAATATAGAAGTGGTTGCAATTGGTTTAAGAAAAGGAACTGTTGCGGGCGTTTCTATTGATAAAGAAAATATAAATTATAATAATATACATACAGTTACTTTGTACTTAAAACCAGAGAGGCAAGAGGAATATTATAAGTACATTATTGGTTTACAACCAAAAAGAGTAATTTTTAATCCAGGTACAGAAAACTTTGATTTTATAAAATTACTAAAAGAGAATGGAATAAAAAGTGAAATAGCTTGTACTTTGGTGCTTTTGTCAACCAATCAATATTAATGTGCTGCAGTAAATACAGCGCCTGGAGTTGCTAAAGACACATTTTTAAATACAGTACTAGCTTCTTTCTTAAACGCACTAATATCTGTATATCTACCAGAATAATGCCCAACAATTAACTGACCCACATTAGCATTTTTAGCAATTTTTGCAGCCTCAATGCTTGTAGAGTGTTTTGTTTTTTTTGCCAAATCTTCTCTATCATTTAAAAATGTAGCTTCATGATATAATAAATCTACCTCTTTAATAATAGGTACAATATCTGGTTTATAAGCAGTATCACTACAAAAAGCAAAACTTAAAGGTTTTTGGGGCGCTATGGTAATTTCTTTGTTTTTTACAACTTCTCCAGAAGGTAAAATGACATCTTTACCAGCTTTTATGTTTAAATAATCTGCTTTATCAATTTCTGGATAACCACTAATGTTTAGCATATTTAATTTACGTGGTTTTTCTTTCTCTATAAACAAATAGCCATTTGTGTAAATTCTATGTGTTAACGGTATTGTTTTTACTAAAACTTTATCGTCTTCGTAGATCTGTTCACTTTCTTTAGAAGATAATTCATGAAAAATCATATTGTATTTAGCATGAGATTCAGAGATTTTAAGCATTTGTAAAGTTGCATTTTTTATCCCTTTTGGGCCAAAAATATGTAGGTCTTTTTCTCTACTTAAAATACCATAGGTAGATAGTAAACCCACCAAACCATAAAAATGATCTCCATGTAAATGGGTGATAAAAATATGGTTTATTTTAGAAAAACCTACCTTATACTTACGCATTTGACGCTGTGTACCTTCGCCACAATCTATTAAAAAATGACGATTGTTGATTTCTAAGTATTGTGAAGTTGGAAAAGCGTTTACACGCGGTGTTGCAGAGTGGCAACCAAGTATGGTTAATTTTATCATTTAATAACAAAACGTTTAGAAATAACTTTCTTTTTATTTTGAATACTATATATATACATACCTGTAGCTAAATTGTTTTTGTAAAAATTAAGAGAATTTTCACCAATTTTAGCTTTTATTGTTTTTTTATAAACGGTTTTACCCAAAATATTTTTTACAGTAAAGTAAATATCAGAAGTGTTTATACTATTAAATGTAATTTTTGTAGAGTTTGTAAAAGGATTTGGGGCAGCAGATAATGTGTTAATGTTTTTTTGTTGAGAAAGCCCCACGAATGAAATGCTTAAAATAAAAATAAAAAGTATTTTTTTTATCATATCAAAACTATTTTAAAAACCCAATTCTCTTTCTATGGCTTCCATCTCTAAAATATCTTCTGCTTCTAGCAAAGTAGGTACAATATTTATAGATTCAGAAAAATCATCTGAGTTTAAGTACGAACATACTATTACAAATGATATGCCATTTTCCTTTATTTGTTCGGCTATATCCAAAAATAATAAAAAATCTTTGTTACCCGTGTTAATATTCTCAGAAAAGTAAATTACGAGATGTTCGTTTTCTAAATCATTTATCTTTTCAGAAAACACTTTAAAAAAAACAGTAAAGTCTTTTTCATCAGAATTTATAAGGGTATAATTTGCTTTTTTATCAATATTCATTTTATCTTTTTATTTGCTGTGCGAGTAAATAAATTACTGCCATTCTTACTGCAACTCCATTTTCTACTTGATTCAATATTATAGAATCGTTAGAGTCTGCAACATCGCTTGTAATTTCTACCCCTCTGTTAATGGGGCCTGGATGCATTATTACAATTTTTTTGCCAAGGTTGTCTAAAATTTCTTGATTGATACCAAAAAGCTGTGTATACTCTCTTGTTGATGGAAAATATTTAATATCCATACGTTCGTGTTGTACACGTAGTACATTCGCAACATCACACCATTCTAAAGCTTTTTTTAGGTTGGTTTCTACAGTTACCCCTAAACTTGCAATGTGTTTAGGTATTAATGTTGTTGGTCCGCAAACTTTTACTTGAGCACCTTGTAATTGTAAGGCAAAAATGTTAGATAAAGCTACTCTAGAATGAAGAATATCGCCAATAATAACAATTTTTTTTCCTTTTACAGAGCCTAGTTTTTCTCTAATAGAATAAGAGTCTAATAAAGCTTGTGTTGGGTGTTCATGAGTACCATCACCAGCATTTATAATTTTTGCGTTTACATGTTTAGATAAAAATACACCTGCACCAACATTTCCATGTCTCATTACTACAATATCTACTTTCATAGATAAAATATTGTTTACAGTATCTATGAGGGTTTCTCCTTTTTTGACAGAAGATTGTCCTGCAGAAAAATTAATAACATCTGCAGAAAGTCTTTTTTCTGCCAACTCGAAACTTAACTTGGTACGTGTACTATTTTCGAAAAATAAATTGGCAATGGTAATGTCTCTTAAAGAGGGTACTTTTTTTATAGGTCTATTGATTACCTCTTTAAAATGATCTGCAGTTTTAAAAATAACATCTATGTCAGATGGTTTTAAATACTTTATACCTAGTAAATGTTCTACGCTTAATTCTGACACAATATGATTTTTAAGTTAGCGGTTATTTTATGATTTTTTATCATTTTATGTTGATGCTATTTAGGCTCTATAAAAACAGCATCTTTTTTATGTGTTTCTTTCCAACTTACCAAAACTCTTTCTTCGTTAATTGCATCTACTTGTCTGCCTCTATAGTTAGGTTGTATTGGTAAATGTCTGCTAAAACGTCTGTCTATTAACACCAATAACTCTATATGTTCTGGTCTTCCGTATGATTGAAGTGCTGTTAGAGCAGCTCTAATACTTCTTCCAGAAAATAAAACATCGTCTATAATTACTACTTTTTTACCTTCAATTAAAAAGTTCATTTGATTGGTTTCTGCAGCTAACGGTTTTTCTTTTCTTCTAAAATCGTCTCTATAAAAAGTAATGTCTAAAAGTCCTAATTCTAGGTTTTTAATTTTGTAGGATGTTTTTAGTAAATCTGCTAATCTATTTGCTAAATAAGTACCTCTTGGTTGTAAACCAATTAAAACAGTATTTGAAAAATCATCATGGTTTTCTATTAACTGGCAAGCCAATCTATGAAGTATAATTTCAATATCTTTTGAGTTAAGTAAGGTTTTTTTGCTCATAAGAATGCTATCAATTTAGGTTGATAGTTATTGAAAATCAAAATTAACGTAAAAATATCTATGCACAAAATTATTCCCTACTAAATACCATACTTGTGTTGTTAATTAAATTGTTGAAAACAAAAACCAGGTTTTTAAATGTACAGCTAGACTTATAGTATTTTTAATGTAATAATTCAAATCACATAGCTATGTCTCTATTAAAATTTGAATCGATGCTTAAAACGAATAACGTTTATTTTTTCGATTTGGTTGAGTTTGAGGAAATTATAATTCATTATTTAGATGCTGGTAAAGTATCTTTAGCAAAAAAAGCGATTAAATTAGGCTTAGAACAACACCCAGCTTCTGTAGACCTTAAATTGTTAATGGTGGAGCTTTATATTACTGATAATGAAGTTGATAAAGCATCTAATTTATTAAAGAAAATAGAAAAAATTGCTCCTACTAATGATGAGGTTTTTATACAAAAAGCAACCATAAGTTCTAAAAAAGGGAAGCATAAAGAAGCTATTGATCATTTAAAAAAGGCATTATCTTTAACAGACGATAAAGTAGATGTTTGGTCTTTAATAGGCATGGAATATTTATACTTAGACGATTTTGAAAGGGCACGTTTCAATTTTGCCAATTGTATAGAGGTTAATTTTGAAGATTATTCTGCATTGTATAATATTGTGTATTGTTTTGACATGGAACAACAGCATGAAGATGCTGCAAAATATTTAAATACTTATATAGATAAAAATCCTTATTGTGAGGTTGCATGGCATCAATTAGGAAGACAGTATTTTATTTTAGAAATGTATAAAGAGGCTTTAAATGCTTTTGATTATGCTGTCTTAATAGACGAGTCTTTTATTGGTGGCTACTTAGAAAAAGCAAAAACTTTAGAAGCATTAGGTAATTACCAAGAAGCAATAGATAATTATATGGTAACCCTAGAATTAGATGACCCAACTGCCTTTGCGTACACAAGAGTAGGAGAGTGCTATGAAAAATTAGAGCAAACAGATTATGCAATTTCTTATTATAAAAAGGCTGTTCATGAAGATCCATTGCTGGATAAAGCTTGGGTTCGTTTAACGAATTTATATTACCATTTAGAAAATTACGAAAAAGCGGCATATTATATTGCTAAAGCTCTAAAAATAGATGATGATAATGCTTTGTATTGGAAATACTATGCCAATATCAACTTAAAACTAAACTTTTTTGAAGAAGCCGTAAACGGATTTTATAATTGCTTAAAATTAGATGAGAAATCTATAGAAGTTTATATAGGTTTAATTGATGTTTTAACGTTTTTAGGTGAATTTAATGATGCTTTAAAGTATCTTATAGAAGCTAGAAAATCATATGCAAATTTTGCAGAAATAGAATACAGGTTGGCAGGTTTGTTTTTTGTTTTAAATAAAGAAAAATATGCTAAAAACCACCTTATTAACGGGTTAAAGATAGATTATAGCTATCATCATATTTTAAACGAGTTGTTTCCAGTTGTATTAAACAATAAAAAAATACAGAAACTAATTATAAATTTTAAAAAAGCAATAGAGTAGTTTTTATTTAAAAAACTGTTTAGATTCTTCCCAAAAAACATCCATTTCTGTTAAGGACATATCAGAAAGTTGTTTGTTTTGTTTTTTAGCAGCTTTTTCTAGATACTGAAACCTTTTTATAAATTTTTTATTGGTTTTTTCTAAAGCATTTTCTGGATTTACATCAATAAAGCGTGCGTAATTTATCATAGAAAAAAGCACATCTCCAAATTCTTTTTCAGTATTTTCTGTATGACCAGCTTTTATTTCTTCGTTTAATTCGGCTAATTCTTCTTGTACTTTTTTCCAAACTTGTGCTGGTTTTTCCCAATCAAAACCAACACCAGCAACTTTTTCTTGAATTCTACTGGCTTTAACAACAGCAGGTAAACTTTTTGGAACCCCTTCTAAAACAGAAGTTTTTCCTTCTTTTAGTTTTAAGTTTTCCCAATTTCTTTTAACATCTGCCTCATTTTCTACTTGTACATCTCCGTAAATATGGGGATGCCTGTCTATTAACTTATCAGAAATAGAATTAGCTACATCTGCAATGTCAAAAGCTTTTTTTTCGCTACCAATTTTTGCATAAAAAACAATGTGCAGTAAAACGTCTCCTAATTCTTTTTTTATTTCTGGTAAGTCGTTATCTAGAATGGCATCTGCTAATTCGTAGGTTTCTTCTATTGTTAAATGGCGCAAACTTTGTATTGTTTGTTTTTTATCCCAAGGACATTTTTCCCTGAGATCATCCATAATATCTAACAATCTGTTAAACGCTTCTAATTGTTCTTTTCTGCTATTCATTTTAGAATTTAAAAGTTTTTGAAGCTTCAATTTTTTAGATTTCTCAACTGCTTTTCAAGCTTATTTTGAAAATAAAATATTTTTGCTAACTGGCAACAGCATCTATGCCTCTTCAGTTGTTTCTTCAGAAGTTTCTTCAATTTTAGAAAAATCCATTCCAAATTTCACCAATAAGTTAAACCACTGTATTACTTTTTTTATGTTAGAAGTGTATACTCTTTCGTCATCATAATTTGGAATAGCTTCTGCAAAAAAGGCTTCTAGTTTTTTACCACTTTCTTTGTGAGATATTGCTTCTTTACCTTCAGTTTTAGAGTACATTGCTTTAAAAACATTTAATAAAGGTATGTCTTCTTCATATGTATAAATAGCAATGTTTTCTAATAAACTAACGTTTTGTGTAGCATTAATTGCCATTCTTTTATTGTCCGTTAAAGATGCAACAATAATTGCATTTTTAGATTGAGAAATTACTTGAAATAAACCTGGTTTACCAGTAACTGAAATAATTTTACTAAACTCCATATTTTATTTTTTTTGTCTCTTAAAAGACTATTAACCTTTTTTTAAATTCGGGAAACGCATTCTATAATCAATTCTAATTTTCCCTTTAGAAATATTTTCTAATTTCTTTTTTATAATTCTTTTCTTTAAAGAAGATAATTTATCTGTAAATAAAATACCTTCTATATGATCATATTCATGTTGAAAAACTCTTGCCGCTAAACCTTCTAGAGTTTCTGTATGCTTTTCAAATTTTTCATCAAAATACGCTATAGTTATTTTGGGTTGACGAAAAACATCTTCTCTAACATCTGGGATGCTTAAACAACCTTCATTAAAAGCCCATTCATCACCTTCTTCTTCTAAAATTTTAGCATTAATAAACACCTTATTAAATGTTTTTAAAGTTTCTCTATCTTCATTAGATAAATCCTTATCCTCTGCAAAAGGAGAAGCATCAATTAAAAAAAGACGGATCGATTTACCAATTTGAGGAGCTGCTAAACCAACACCAGAAGCATTGTACATGGTTTCTCTCATATTGGTAATTAGTTTTTGTAAATCAGGATAACTTTCGTCGATATCTACAGCAACTTTTCTTAAAACAGGATCTCCGTAAGCAACAATAGGTAAAATCATTTTTTTATTTTTTAACGATCGCAAAAGTACAACTTAGAATAATTAATTACGAATTTTGAATTGTCAATTTTGTTTATTTAATCATTAAAAGTAGTTCAACTTTTCAATAATAATACATTTACATGCTATATAAATAGGATTGTAAAATAATGGTAGCACTTATTTCATCAACCATAGCTTTATTTCTACGTTGTTTTTTTTTCATTCCACTGTCTATCATAGTCTGAAATGCCATTTTAGAGGTAAAACGTTCATCTATTCTTTTTACAGGTATATTGGGTATTTGTTGTGTCAATTTCTCTAAAAAAGGAGTAATTAAAATTTCACTTTCGCTATCTGTATTATTCATTTGTTTTGGCAAGCCTACCAAAAATAATTCAACCTTTTCTTTAGAAATATAGTCTTTTAAAAAAGCTAGTAATTTAGCTGTATCAACGGTAGTTAAACCAGAAGCTATAATTTGCAGTTCATCAGTAATTGCAATTCCTGTTCTTTTTTTACCAAAATCGATAGCTAAAATTCTAGACATAAATAATTTTTTTGACAAAAATACGTTTTTTAAACAAAGCGGAAATATCTGTTTAAAAAATGTATCTTCGCTTTTAATTTTTACAGATACTTTTATATTTGCAATAATTAAATATTTACAATGGAAGCAATAAGAAAAATTATAGAATCAGCTTGGGAAAATCGAGACTTATTAAAAGAGCAAAAAACGATAGATACCATTAGAAATGTAGTTGATTTATTAGATAAAGGCGAATTAAGAGTTGCAGAACCAACAACTGATGGTTGGCAAGTAAATGAGTGGGTGAAAAAAGCAGTAGTGTTGTATTTTCCAATTCAGAAAATGGAAACTTTAGAAGCTGGTATTTTTGAATATCATGATAAAATTCCTTTAAAAAGAAACTATAAAGAAAGAGGTATAAGAGTAGTGCCAAATGCTGTAGCAAGACATGGTGCTTATATTTCTGAAGGTACTATTTTAATGCCAAGTTATGTAAATATTGGTGCTTATGTAGACGAAGGAACTATGGTAGATACTTGGGCAACAGTAGGTTCTTGTGCGCAAATTGGTAAAAATGTACATTTATCTGGAGGTGTGGGTATTGGTGGTGTTTTAGAACCGTTACAAGCAGCGCCTGTAATAATTGAAGATGGCGCTTTTATAGGTTCTAGATGTATTGTAGTAGAAGGTGTTAGAGTAGAAAAAGAAGCTGTTTTAGGGGCTAATGTAGTGTTAACTATGAGTACCAAAATTATAGACGTTACTGGTGATGAACCTGTGGAGATGAAAGGTAGAGTACCTGCAAGGTCTGTTGTGATTCCTGGTAGTTATACCAAAAAATTTGCTGCTGGCGAATACAATGTACCTTGTGCATTAATTATTGGAAAAAGAAAAGAAAGTACCAACAAAAAAACATCTTTAAACGATGCCTTACGTGAATATGACGTAGCTGTTTAAGATCTAATAATCTATGACAAAAATATCGGCAATTATACCCACTTTAAATGAAGAAATTAACATTGCTGATGCAATAAAATCTGTAAGTTTTGCTGATGAAATTATTGTGATAGATTCTTTTAGTACAGATAAAACGCTAGCAATAGCAGCCCAACATAATGTAAAAATCATCAAGCGAAAGTTTGATGATTTTTCTTCTCAAAAAAACTTTGCAATTTCGCAAGCTAAACATAGCTGGATTTATATTTTAGATGCAGATGAAAGGGTTACACCAAAAGTTGAAAAAGAAATTTTAGCTGCCGTTAAAAACCCCAAAGGATTTGTTGGTTTTTATGTACATAGATCTTTTTATTTTGCAGGAAAACACATAAAGTTTGGTGGTTGCCAAAGTGATAAAGTGGTTCGACTTTTTCTAAAAGAACATTGTGTTTATGAAGGTGTTGTTCATGAAACTATTGTTTCTAATGGCAAATTAGGTTTTTTTAAAAATAGAATTGAACATTTTTCATATAAGAACTTTGATCACTATATTTCTAAAATGAATCATTATGGAGCATTAAGAGCAAAACAATATTTTGAAAAAAGAAAAAGAATTAATTATTTATTCCATATTGTTATAAAACCAGCTGCAAGGTTTTGTATTCACTACTTTATTAGGTTAGGATTTCTTGATGGTTTTCCGGGTTATATTTTTGCAAGAGCTCAAGCTTATGGTGTGTATTCTAGATATATTAAACTCTGGTTGTTAAAAAGAGGAATCAATTAATAATTATTGATTTTTATAGAAGATATAGTTTCGAATACATCTTTGTAATTTATAAGTTAATAATGCAATTAGTTGCCAAAAAGGACGCATAATTTCTCGGATTGCTTTTTTCCAAACAATCATATTATTTTGTTGAATTGTACTGCCTCCCATTTGTTTGTCAATACTTTTTACATATTGCTTATTTGTAGTATACAATGGCACTTTATGCTTGTAAACATCTTGTTTCATTACATCTATAGGAGCATAGTAATCACTTAAATTTTTAGAAAGTTTTGCTGTTGCATCTTTACCTATAATCTGACCAATCATTAGTACAGGAGGCATTAAAAACTTTGTGATTAATTCATCTTTTTTTAAAGGAATAAACCCTTTTTTACCAGAAATATCTAAAAAAGCATTGGTTGTTATTTGAGATAAAAGTTGTTCTAAATCTTTAAAAAAATCTTCATGAATTAAAGCGTCATCCTCTAAAACAATAGAAAAATCTTCAGATTGTTTAGATAGGAATTTCCATAATTTAAAATGGGTTAAGCAAATTCCTATTTCTCCATCATTTGGATATGGAAAATGAGCTAAAATGTTATGTTTTTTTTTTTCTTTTTTTAGAAACTCTTTATCAAGTTCTTTCCCATAAATAGCAGAAACTCTTGTAATTGGAATATTCATTTTTTTAAATTGATTTTCCATAAAATCTCTACGTTGAACACTTTTGTCTAAGTTTATGTAATATACTTTAAATGAACTCATATTTTTATCCAACTTTTACATGCAACTTCATTTTGTTTATGAACAAACCATTTTTTTGGAGCTATAATGGTTTTGTTTTTATGTCTGTTTAGCCAAGCTCCCCACCAAGAAAAACTGCTGTTTGCTGTAATATTATGGCTACACAAACTCATTAAGTACATGTCTTCGTGCGGTATTGTTTTGTGTTCTACATACGTAGTGTTTTCTAATTTAAGATTTTTTTTTGTCCAAGAAATATCATCTGAAAAAACAAAAAAAGCAACATTTTTATATTTGTTAGTAATAATATTTACTGCTTCTTTGTAATAGTTTAAACTGCAAGTTCCATGAATTTTATTAGAGTTTTCATCAGTAATATAATCTCCCCTTCTTATATGTATTGAACAGCTAATTTTATAACTTTCGATTGCAGTTTTATAATTTTTAGTTGTTTTAGATAATGTAGTTTTTATACTAAATTGTTCTAGTATGGTATTTCTAATGTCTAAAAAATAGTTTTCTGTTTGAAAATATCCCTTTACATATTCACTTCCTTTTAAATCTATATAGGTTTTATTAAAAAGTAAGTTTTTTTCTTTTATAGTATTAAAAATGTTTATTTTTTTAAAAAATAGTTTTGTGTTATTTACATATTTTAAATCTATATTAAACTTTTCTAGTTGATAGCCCCCGTGTAATTTATAGCTTTTAAAGCTAGATATATCTAATTGTACATCAAATCCTTTTTGTTGTAAAGATTTTGCATATGCATATTGAAACATTTGATTTCCTAAACCACCAAGAATTCTAACATTTATCATATATCTTTTAATAGAAAAAATTAATTTTTAATAACATCAATATTTATTTTTTCTTGTTGTTAAGGTATAAAAATTTAGTTGAATGATAATAAGCAGATAAAAGGCTATCCATTTGTTGAGAAATCATTGGTTTCTCTAACTTAATATCAACAATTGAGTTTTTATTTAAATTATACAAGACTGTTTTTTTAGAGATGTTTGTTTTCTCAAAATAAAAATTATCTTTCAATAGACCTACAGCTTTCTCCCCTTTATTTTGAGTACAAATAAAGGAAACGTTTTTTGTACTTGTGCTATCTAGTAAGTTTCTACCTAAAGTATAATTTGTATAATCAACTTTAGCAATACTTGTAGCAGTTGGAAATACATCTATCAATTTAGCATATTTATCAATAACTTGAGGTGTAATAAATTTTGGTGCATTAATAAAGAAGGGTACATGATTTAATTGTATTCCTAAATTAACTTCATTATTTATACTGCCTTTATAGTCTTTTAAATTGATACTATGATCTCCAAAAAATACAAAAATAGTATTCTCATAATAACCAGCTTCTTTGGTTCTTTCTAAAAAACGAGCAATATTAAAGTCTAAATAACGTATTCCGTTTAATTGCCCCAAAGATCTAAAACCACCTTTTAATAGTGTTTCTTGATCAATTTCATCATCAAAAATAGGAGTAAAGCTTTCTTTTTTATTAGGAACTGTAAAAGGCATGTGGTTGGTAGCTGTTTGAATGTAAGCAATAAAAGGTTTTCCTTTTTCATGTAATTTTTTTAGTACTTTATCAGACTCTTTAAACAAATCGTAATCATCAATTCCCCAAACATCAGCTCTATTTTCTTCTTCAAAACTACCCTCTTCATAAATTTTTAAATCTTTAATATTCGATTGAAAAACACCTCTAATATTTGCCCAATTAGCAGAACCGCCTAAAAAATATAACTTTTCATATCCTTTATACTGATCAAAAATAATACGCTGGTCTATAATTAAAGGGTTTCTAGAGGCCGTTTTTACATCTTCAATATCTGGTAATCCAGTAATACTCGCAAAAACACTACCTGCAGTTCCTGGTTTGTGCACGTAAAATTTTGAAAAACTCAAACTTTTTTTAATAATAGAGTCCATTTTAGGAGTACTATTTAAAGGGTTTCCATAATAACTCATAGGGGCTGTTCCTGTAGATTCTAACATTACATAAACAACATTTGGTTTTTGTTTGTATGGATTATCAAAAGTTACTTTTTTTTCAAAATTAATAGTATCTAAAGGTAAATCTAATTGTTTGGCAATTACGGGATAAAAGGTTTTAAACGCTTCCATATTTACACCTTCGCTTCTAAAAGCAAAACTGTCAAAGAAATATAAAACAGGATTTAAACCAAATTGATTGATCGTATTATTTTTAGAGAAAAAGGCTTCACTCCACCTTAAAGGATAATGTGTAAAACTGTTATAAACCCCAAAGGATAATAGTAAAAATGTAACAATGAAATAAATTGCTTTTATTTTTTTTGTAATTTTTTCCTCTATTTTATTGAATAATTGATAAATAAATTTTGCAAACTTAAATATGATAAAACCAAAAATAAACAAACCTATTAAGCCTTTGTAAACAGGGTAGCTCTCAACTAAAACCTGAGTAGATATTTTTAAATTACTTAAAAAACGTAAAGAGGATGCATCTAAACGAATTCCTAAATACTCATAATATCCAAAATCGAATAAGTAGAAAAGCGTTAAAATTAGATAAGAAAGTAAGAGATAAATGTTGGCTATTTTTTTATAAACCGTTCTTTTAAAAAAACGATAATTTGTAATTAGTACAAGGGTTGCTAATGGAAAAAATGTAAGTATCGCTAATTTTAAATCGAATCTGATACCTAGAAAAAAGGCTTTTTTTAATTCTAAATTTGCATTATTGTTAATATCTAAAAAGAAGAAATAAAATAGAAACCTAAAAAGAACCACAAAAATAAAAAGCACAAAAACATTGGTAAAAATGTATTTGATATAGTTGGGAATTTTCTGAAACATAAGTTTTAAATATGTTGCAAAAATACTATTTTTAGAATTGTTGTGTAAACTATTTTAGACTTTAAAAATCAAAATATAATGTTTGAAAAGACTCCATTTATGTTGGTGAAAAATCAATCATAAATAGTTAAACAAATAAGATAACCAATTTTGACAGGAGTTTATTAAATGGTAGATTTGCATCAAAATAAATAATAGTATTCAATTTTTCGACTATAAATAATGAATCATAAAGAAGCTATTTCCTTAGAAATTTTCTCAATAATATCAAAAGCATCCAAACAATTAGCTATAGAAAGCTATGCAATTGGTGGTTTTGTTCGCGATTTTTTTCTAAACAGAGGCAATGCAAAAGATATTGATGTGGTTGCTATTGGAAGTGGTATTGATTTAGCTTTAAAAGTTTCTCAATTATTACCAAATAAACCCAAAGTTCAAGTTTTTAAAACTTATGGTACTGCCATGTTGCGTTTTAAAGATATAGAAATTGAGTTTGTTGGAGCAAGAAAAGAATCTTATACAGAAGAAAGTAGAAATCCAAAAGTTACCGAAGGTACTTTAGAAGACGATCAAAACAGAAGAGATTTTACAATCAATGCGTTGGCATTAAGTTTAAACGAAGATAATTTTGGAGAATTGTTGGACCCTTTTAATGGGATTCAAGATTTAGAAAAAGGGGTTATTAGAACGCCTCTAAATCCTGATATTACCTATTCTGATGACCCTTTAAGAATGATACGCGCAATACGCTTTGCTACGCAATTAAACTTTTCTATTGAAGAAAATTCATTGTCTTCAATTACAAAAAATGCAGAGAGGCTAAAAATAATTACAAGAGAAAGAATTATAGACGAATTGAATAAAATTCTCTCTGCCCCAAAACCCTCGATAGGATTTTTATTATTAGAAAAAACAACGCTTTTACCACGATTTTTACCAGAATTAACCGACTTAAAAGGAGTAGAAGAGGTAGAAGGTCAAAAACACAAAGATAATTTTTATCATACTTTAGAGGTGGTAGATAATATTGCAAAAAACACCAGTAATGTATGGTTACGTTGGGCAGCTTTATTACATGATATTGGTAAAGCCCCCACAAAGAAATTTAATAAAAAAGTAGGGTGGACGTTTCATGCACACGAATTTGTGGGTGCTAAAATGGTTTACAAATTATTTAAAAGATTAAAAATGCCATTGAATAATAAAATGAAATTTGTTCAAAAAATGGTATTGTTAAGTTCAAGACCCATTGTGCTGGCAAGTGATGTTACAGATTCTGCCGTAAGACGTTTGGTTTTTGATGCAGGTGATGATATCAATGATTTGATGACATTGTGTGAGGCTGATATTACCACTAAAAATCCAAAGAAATTCAATCGCTATCATAAAAATTTTGAGTTAGTTCGTGAGAAGATTAAAGAAGTAGAAGAACGAGATAGAGTGCGTAATTTTCAGCCGCCAATTTCTGGTGAAGAAATTATGAAAGCTTTTAATTTAAAACCCTGTAGAGAAATTGGCCAAATAAAAGAAGCTATAAAAAACGCAATTTTAGATGGTGAAATACCAAATGAACATAAAGCTTCATTTGATTTTATGCTTGATAAAGGAAAGGAATTAGGTTTATAACAAGCTAAATTATACTATAGAATGATGAAATCATCAATTTTACATATTTTTTTACCCAACCAAATAAAATTACAAAAAATACAATCATATATCTTAATGGTAAAGGCTTATATTTCTTGTGCCATCGCTCAAAAGACATATAATCAAAAGCACTAGAAAATAACTTTAGACCTCTAATGCTAGGTTTTTCACCAAGATATTTTATACCTTTTCTAGTTTTATTTAAGTGTCTAAATTCTATTTCATTTTTATGAAATTTTGAAACATAATTACCATATAATTCATATTCGCTAAAACCACTTTTACTTAAATTTTCTGAAGTAATATTGTCTAAAATATCTAACCACCAAGTTTCTTTTTTAGATATTTTATTTAAAATAGTTATAACTAACTTTTTATTAAAAACTAAATGTTCTGCAATAAAAGAAAAACTTACTTGTTTTTTTAAGTCTAAAATTTTTTCAATAATTTCAAAATATGGCTCATGAAATTCCTTGTTTTTTTCAAAATATATTTTATTATTTTGTGTAAAAAAGTTGATAGGATTTAAAGCAACAGCATCTGCATCCCAAACTAAATATAAATTACTTATAAAGTGTAATTTAGAAACGCTTAATTTTAAAAACTGTTGAAAATACCAACCTGCCCTTTCAGGATTTTCATTTCTATTTTTAAAGTACTCTTTAATATTATCTAAAGTTAAGTGTTTACAAATTTCATCTTCATCTAAACAAGTTATCTTACCTTTAAATGTGCTTTCTAACTCTTTGAAGTTAGATTTTTTAGTTAGAATATATATCTTATCGTAAGAAATATTAGATATAATTGATGGTATTGTTCGAGTAATTGCTATTGACAATAAACTTGTTTTTAAAGGAATAACAACATCAAAATTCATGAAAACTAAAGTGTTTATGTGGTGAAAAAATGAGTATTTTAACTCAAACTTTGCATCGTAACCAATTTATAATATTCTCCTTTATTAGCCAATAAATCTTCATGTTTACCTTGCTCAACTATTTTTCCTTTCTTTAAAACTACAATTTTATCTGCTTTTTGTATGGTAGATAATCGATGCGCAATTACTAAAGATGTTCTGTTTTGCATCATTTTTTCTAAAGCAACTTGCACCAATTGTTCAGACTCTGTGTCTAGAGCAGAAGTAGCTTCATCTAAAACCATAATTGGTGGATTTTTTAACACAGCTCTTGCAATAGACAAACGTTGTTTTTGTCCTCCTGAAAGTGTATTTCCACTATCACCTATATTAGTTAAATATTTTTCTGGTAAATTTTCTATAAATTCTGCTGCATTGGCAATTTCAGAAGCTTCTTTAATCGCATTATAATGCGCATTCTGACTCCCTAATTTAATGTTGTTTTCAACAGTATCATTAAATAAAATAGAATCTTGAGAAACAATTCCCATTAAACCTCGTAAAGATTTTTTAGTAATTTTTTTAATGTTTTGGCCATCAATCAAAACTTCGCCTTTATTTACATCATAGAAACGGGTAATTAAATTGGCTAATGTAGATTTTCCACTTCCAGATTGTCCAACCAAAGCCACAGTTTCTCCTTTATTTATAGTTAAAGAAAAATCTTTTAAAACATATTCTTTTTTATATTTAAATGAAATATTTTTAAATTCTATTTGATTATTAAAACCTTCTTTATCAATAGCATTGGGTAAGTCTTTAATATCGTTTTCGGTATTTAAAACACTCATAATTCTTTCTGCAGATGCCTCACCTTTTTGAATGTTGTAAAATGTAGTAGTAATTAATTTAATAGGGTTTAAAACGGTGTAAAATAGCACAATGTACCCCATAAATTCATCAGGTTGTAAACTACTTGTGTTCGATAAAACTTCTGTTCCTCCATACCAAAGAATAGCAATAATGGTTGCAGCGCCTAAAAACTCACTCATAGGAGAAGCTAAGGTTTGTCTATGAAAAACACTGGTCATTAATTGTTTAAAACTTAAAGTAGAATTGTTAAATTTTTTCTCAATTACATTTTCTGCATTGAACCCCTTTATAATTCTTAAGCCTGTTAAAGTTTCTTCAATAAAAGATAAAAAAGTACCCGTTTCTTTTTGGGCTTTTATAGATTTTGCTTTTAACTTTTTACTTATCGATGATATGATAAAACCAGATACAGGTAGTAAAATAAAAACAAATAAGGTTAGTTTTACACTCATAAACAGCATAATTGAAATTGCAATTATTACAGTTAGTGGTTCTCTAACTATGGTTTCTATAGAGGTTAATATAGAATTTTCTACTTCTTGTACATCAGAAGTCATACGTGCAATAATGTCTCCTTTTCTTTTTTCAGAAAAATAAGAAATAGGTAATTCAACTATTTTATGATAGAGATTATCTCTTAAATCTTTTACAACACCGGTTCTTAAAAATGTAATTACGTATGAAGCTAAATATCTAAATAAATTTTTTAAAAAGAATAACGATATTGCAAGTAAACATATAAAAACGAGTGTTTTAATATTACCTTCACTTGCTATTTTTTCTGAAATATAATAGTAAAAACTATCTTTTAAATAGGCACCTAAACCTAGTAAATTTTCATAAACAGGTTTTACAACTACTTTTTTATCAGTTTCAAATAAAATACCTAAAACAGGTATAAAAGCTAAAACAGAAAGTACATTAAAAATGGCATAAAGAATATTAAATGCAATATTTAGTATTGTAAATTTCCGATACTTTTTCTCGTATTTTAAAATGTCTTTAAAATACCCCATTAATTCAAGTTCATTTCTTTAATAATGCGTTGTATTTTAGCATCCAATTCAGCCTCCGTTTTTCTAGCATTTTCTATACTTTCTAACGATGTATTAACACTAAAGTAAAATTTTATTTTAGGCTCTGTACCACTTGGTCTTGCAGCTACCCTTGTGCCATTTTCTGTTTGATAAATTAAAACATTAGACTTTGGTAAATCTATATTCTTATTCTCACCAGAAATTAAATTATATTCTACAGATTCTTGATAATCAGAAAGTGTTTTTACTTTTTCCCCATCAATATTTTTTAGTGGATTTACACGCATATCACTCATCATTTTCTGAATTTTAGCAGCACCATCCATTCCTTTTTTAGTAATTGAGATTAAGTGTTCTTTATAAAAAGCGTTTTTTGTGTAAATTTTTAATAATTCTTTGTAAAAAGAGCTCCCATTTTGCTTTGCATATGCGGCAACTTCACAAGCTAAAAGAGTGGCAGTAACGGCATCTTTATCTCTTACAAAATCGCCAACCATATACCCAAAACTTTCTTCACCACCACCAATAAAATCTAGTTCAGGAAAATCGCGAACCATTTTAGCAATCCACTTAAACCCAGTTAAACCAATTTTGGTGTCTACACCATAATTAGCGGCAACATTGTTTACCAATTCTGTAGAAACAATTGTAGAACCTATAAATTGTTTTCCATTAATTTTGCCTTCTTGTTTCCATTTTTTCAAAAGAAATTCAGTCATTACAACCATGGTCTGGTTTCCATTCATCAATTTCATGTTTCCATCTAAATCTCTAACAGCAACACCTAATCTATCACAATCTGGATCTGTACCAATTACAATATCTGCCCCAATTTTATTCGCTAAATTGGTTGCCATTTGTAATGCTTCTGGTTCTTCTGGATTTGGAGATTTTACCGTAGGAAAGTCTCCATCTGGAGTTTTTTGCTCTTCTACAATATGCACGTCTGTATAACCAGCTTTAGCCAAAGCATCTGGTATAGATACGATTGATGTACCATGTAAAGAAGTAAATACTATTTTTAGGTTTTTTCTATCAATATTTTCTGCTAAAGAGCCATTTTTTACGGAAGCTTCAATAAATGCATCATCTACATTTTTACCTATTTCTTCTATTAAATCTTCGTTTGCATTAAAGTTGATTTCAGAAAAATCCAATTCATTTACTTTGTTTATAATACCATTATCATGTGGAGGAACAATTTGTCCTCCATCAGCCCAATATACTTTATAACCATTATATTCTGGTGGATTATGGGAGGCTGTTAATACAATACCAGCATCGCAATTTAAATGACGAACAGCAAAAGATAATTCTGGTGTTGGTCTTAAATTTTCAAATACATATACTTTAATCTGATTGGCAGATAAAACATCTGCAACAATTTTGGCAAACTTTTTACTGTTGTGTCTGCAATCATAAGCAATTACAACACTTTTTTGATCTTTTGTAACGTTTTCTATAATATAATTAGACAAGCCTTGTGTAGCTCTTCCCAAAGTGTATTTATTAATTCTGTTGGTTCCTGCACCCATAGTTCCACGCATACCACCTGTACCAAATTCCATGTCTTTATAGAAGCTGTCTTCTAAATCTTTTGGGTTAGAATTTAGTAAATCTTGTACTTCTTTTTGAGTTTCACTGTCAAAAGTAGCTGTTAACCAGTGTTTTGCTTTGTCTAAAATTTCGCTCATTTTTTAGTTGAATAAAATTATGGTTTTATAATGCAAATATACATTTTAGAAATTGAGTTTTTCTTTTATTGCGTAGTGTTTTTCGTTGTTGTTTGATTTTATGACAAGTTCACCAATAAAACCGGCCAAAAATAATAAAGTTCCTAAAATCATAGAAGTTAGTGCAATAAAAAACCAAGGATTGTCTGTTACCAAGATGGTTTTAATGCCATTATAGACTTTATATAGTTTAAGAATCCCTATGTAAGATGCAGAAGTTGTTCCGAATAAAAACATTAAAGTACCCCACAAACCAAAAAAGTGCATGGGTCTTTTACCAAATTTTGATAAAAATGAAATAGTGATTAAATCTAAAAAACCGTTTACAAAGCGATCTATACCAAATTTGGTTACACCATATTTTCTGGCCTGATGTTGTACCACTTTTTCACTAATTTTATTAAAACCAGCATTTTTTGCTAAAACAGGAATGTACCTGTGCATTTCTCCACTAACTTTTACGGTTTTAATAACTTCGTTTTTATAGGCTTTTAAACCACAATTAAAATCGTGTAATTTCAGTCCAGAGGTTCTTCTGGCAGCTGCATTAAATAGTTTAGATGGAATGTTTTTGGTAATTACATTATCATAACGTTTCTTTTTCCAGCCAGAAATTAAATCGTAATTTTCTTTTACAATAAGATTGTATAATTCGGGTATTTCCTCTGGATTGTCTTGCAAGTCTGCATCCATGGTAATTACCACATCACCAGAAGCCAAATCGAAACCAGCATCTAAAGCTTGTGATTTTCCGTAGTTTTTTTGAAAACGAATCCCTTTTACAGCGTTGTTTTTTTTAGATAGCTTTTCTATAACCTTCCAAGAAGTGTCTGTACTACCATCATCAATAAAAATAATTTCATAAAAATAACGATTGGACTGCATAACATTTGCAATCCAATCGTGTAATTCTTGTAAAGATTCTTCTTCGTTAAGAAGTGGTATTACTACCGAAATTTCCATATATAAGAGTTCAAAATTTAGTATTCAATATCCAAAATTACTATTTTTTTGAGTAAAGAAAGTGTTATTTTGATCTTTAGTAAGTTTCTTCTTCAGATTTTTTCATAATTGCTGCAATTATTGCAGAAATTACAAACCCAATAAAAGCAGCAACAATTAAGATGATACCAGATATTATAGCTGGACTTTGGAATTTTTCAGTCATTTCTTTTGCAGATTCAATCTGATCAGAGGTTAATCCTTGATCTATCCAAGCTTGTTCTTGAATTGCCATGCCTTGTGCTTGCAACTCTGGATCTATTACGTTAGTTAATAATAAGGTGTAAATAACTGAAATTACAGCACTAACCATTACAATACCCATACCAATTTTTAAACCTTGTCCCCAAGAAATAAAACCACCATTAGTGTTTTTATAACTTTTAATACCAAAAACAATAAAAAATATTGTAGCTAATGTTCCTACACTATTTCCTATCCATTGTAATTCAAAATATTGTCCAGATGCCCATAAAGCAAGACCTACAATTACACTTATAATTCCCAAATACAATCCGTTATTAAGAATAATTTTTTTACTATTTGATTGATTTTCCATTTTTTTAAATTTAGTTAGTTGTACAAATATAATTATTTCGTTTTGATAGTGCTGTTTTTTTATTGTATAGATCAACTATTAAAACAATTAATTAGTAGTCAGTCTCTTAAAAATGTTACAAAAATTTAATAAATTTTTAATTGTTAAAGATAAAAAAGATTGTAAATTTGCAATGGCAAGTTCTACACAACTAGCTCCCTTTGAATCCCCCAGGGTGGGAACACAGCAAGGGTATTAGGTTGTAGCAGTGTGATGTAGGTAGCTTGCCATTTTTTGTACCCTAAATTTTCTTATTACTTCTTTCATTTTTTTAATTTAACTTTGAACTTTAAATTTCAACCCTTGAACTTATAATTTATGTCTAAAGTTGTCTTAGTTACAGGTGCTTCCTCAGGTATAGGAAAAGCCATTGCTACTTTTTTATCTGAAAAAGGATACATAGTGTATGGAACTTCTAGAAAACCTAAAAGCAAACAAGACTTTTCTTTTAATTTAATTGAGTTAGATGTTTTAAAACCTGAAACCATACAAAAAGCAGTTGGTTTTATTTTAGATAAAGAAAATAGATTAGATGTTTTAATTAATAATGCAGGAGTTGGCATTACTGGGCCAATAGAAGATACTCCTACAGAGGAAATGCGCAATGCTTTTAACACCAATTTTTTTGGAGCTATAGATGTAATGAAAACTGTTTTACCACAAATGCGTAAACAGAAAGTAGGTTTAATTATCAATGTAACCTCTATTGCTGGTTATATGGGGTTGCCTTTTAGAGGTGTATATTCTTCTTCTAAAGGGGCTTTAGAATTGGCAACAGAAGCCATAAGAATCGAAGTAAAAAGTTTTGGGGTTTCTGTGGTAAACGTTGCTCCTGGTGATTTTGCTACTAATATTGCTGCAGGTAGATATCATACACCCGTTTTTGAAAAATCTGCTTACAAAAAGAATTATCAAACCAATTTAGACTTAATGGATGCACATGTAGATAGTGGTATGAATCCTATTAAAATGGCAGAAAAAGTTTATAAAATAATAAATACTAAAAAACCTAAAACTCATTACAAAGTAGGTGGTTTTTTAGAAAAACTCTCTATTGTTTTAAAAAGAATTTTACCAGATAAATGGTACGAAAAGTTATTGATGAATCATTACAAATTATAACAAAAAGTTTTTTTACATATACTCTAAAAATACTTTGTTTTGATTTACTAAGTTTATAAGCAAGTAACTATCTTTGCGTTAGGGATTGAAGCATCTGTTTGAGCTCTTTTGTGAAGTATGAACAAAAAGCGAGTGCGTAAAGCCTGTTAAAACGCCAAAAAAATAATATTAAAATAAATATAGACATGAAATTTTTTATTGACACAGCAAATTTAGATCAAATTAAAGAAGCGCAAGCTTTAGGTATTTTAGACGGAGTTACTACAAACCCATCTTTAATGGCTAAAGAAGGTGTTACTGGGCAAGAAAATATCATCAACCATTACAAAGAAATTTGCAATTTGGTAGATGGTCATGTTTCTGCAGAAGTAATTGCTACAGATTTTGAAGGTATGGTAAAAGAAGGAGAGGCTTTGGCTGCTCTGAATCCGCAAATAGTAGTAAAATTACCGATGATAAAAGATGGTGTAAAAGCATGTAAATATTTTTCTTCTAAAGGAATTAAAACCAACGTAACTTTAGTATTCTCTGCAGGTCAAGCATTATTGGCAGCAAAGGCTGGTGCAACTTATGTTTCGCCATTTATAGGTCGTTTAGATGATATTTCTACAGACGGTTTAAACCTAATTGCAGAAATTAGAACTATTTATGATAATTATGGTTTTGAAACTGAAATTTTAGCGGCTTCTGTGCGTCACACAATGCATGTTATAGATTGTGCAAAATTAGGTGCAGATGTAATGACAGGCCCTTTAAGTGCTATTGAAGGTTTGTTAAAACATCCTTTAACAGATATTGGTTTGGCTAAATTTTTAGAAGATTATAAAAAAGGAAACTAACAAACCTAGTTGGTTTTGTATATAAAAATCAGAAAGTAGAAAATATTTTACTTTCTGATTTTTTTATGCCTTAAAACTTTTTGACTTTGTAACTTTGCTACTTTGTAACTCAGATAAATGTATCCTAAAAAAGAACTCGCACAAATTGTAATTGCAGCTTGTTATCAATTTAATGTTGATACAATTGTTGTTTCTCCAGGATCTAGAAATGCACCTTTAACGATAGGTTTTTCTAATCATCCAGAAATTAAAACGTTAAGTGTTGTAGACGAACGTTGTGCTGCTTTTTTTGCATTAGGTATTGCTCAGCAAACACAAAAGCCAGTGGCTGTTTTGTGTACTTCTGGTTCTGCTTTGCTAAATTATTATCCTGCTATTGCAGAAGCTTTTTACAGCAATATTCCTTTAGTGGTTATTTCTGCAGACAGACCTAAACATTTGATAGATATTGGCGATGGACAAACCATAAGGCAAGAAAATGTTTTTACAAATCATATTTTGTTTTCTGCTAATTTGATAGAAAACCCTAAATTTAAAGCTAGAAATGCACAATTAATAGGGGAGGCTTTGCAGATTTCTGTGGCACAATTAGGCCCTGTGCACATTAATGTTCCTTTTGATGAACCTTTGTATGAAACAGCTACTGAATTAAAGAAATTCCATTTCCCTCATATTTCTATGAGTTCTTTAGATAACTCTCATATCAATTATAAAGAATTAGCTACAATTTGGAATAAGGCAAAAAGAAAAATGATTGTTGTTGGGGTAAATTATCCAAATAAAAAACTACATCAATTAATAGATTTGTATGCAGATGATGATTCTGTATTAATCTTTACAGAAACCACCTCTAACTTGCATCATGATAAAGCTGTAAATGCTATAGATCAGCTAATTTTTTCTTTAGATGATGCCGATTTTAAAGAACTGCAGCCAGATATTCTTATTACTTTTGGTGGTATGATTGTTTCTAAAAGAATTAAACGTTTTCTTAGAGATTTTGCACCCAAGCATCATTGGAATATTGATTCTAAAAAAGCGACTAATACATTTTTTTGTTTGTCGGAATTTATACAAACAACACCTGTAGATTTTTTTAAAAAATTTAATACTTATATCAGCCCCATACAAAGCGATTATCAACCCAAATGGTTGCAAATAAGAGATCAAAGAAGAGCAAAGCACGCTTTGTATTTAGAAACTTTAGAACATTCAGATTTTAAAGTTTTTGAACAGGTTTTAGCTACAATACCAGATAACACCCAACTGCAAATTAGCAATAGTGCCATTATTAGATATGCACAATTATTTACTATTAAAAATGGTATTAATGTTTTTTGTAATAGAGGTACAAGTGGTATAGATGGAAGTACATCTACAGCAATTGGAGCTGCTTTTACTAATAAAAAACAGACTGTTTTTATCACGGGCGATTTAAGTTTTTTCTACGATTCTAATGCCTTGTGGAATAAAAATATTCCTGCTAATTTTAGAATTGTTTTAATAAACAATTCTGGTGGAGGTATTTTTAAAATTATACCAGGTCCAGGAACCACAAATGCCTTAAATTATTTTGAAACGCCACATTGTTTAACTGCAGAGCACTTGGCTAAAACCTATGAGTTTGAGTATCAAAAAGCCTTTTCAACAAAAACAGTTACAAAAGAATTAAATGGTTTTTTTGAAGTTTCAGAAAAACCGAAAATACTAGAGATTTTTACACCAAGTGCAAAAAATGATATAGTTTTAAAAGAATATTTTAAATATATAAAATAATGGATACACACGAAGAAGGAAATAACTTTCAAGAAAATGATTATAATTTTAAGGAAGGAGACCAAGTAAATTTGTTTATAGAAGCAGAAACTAGTTTGGGTTATGGTGTGTTAATTAACGATGAGTTCGAAGGTTTACTTTTTAGAAGCGAGGTTTTTCAAGAACTAGAGGAAAATATGGCGGTTACTGGTTATATAAAACAAATTAGGGAAGATGGTAAAATAGACGTTTCTTTAAGGCCACAAGGTTTTTTAAATGTAATAGATTCAGATGTAGAAAAAGTTTTAGAAAAACTTAAAAATAGTAGAGACGGCTTTTTGTTGTTAACAGATAAAAGCAGTCCAGATTCTATACGTTTTCATATGAAAATGAGTAAAAAAGCCTTTAAAAAAGCAGTGGGGAATTTATACAAACAAAAACTAATTGTTATTAAAGAAGATAGAATTGAGTTGCTAAAGTAGTTTTTTGTTCTTTTTAGGCAGTCTTCCGGTGGTTTCATCTAAATCAATAGCCAAAGGGGAGTATTTTTCTGCATCAGGATCATAGCCTTCTGGCAAGTATATTTTTATTTTTCTATCTGTATCTACAAAATCAGAATTTAAAGTTTTTTCAATAATTTTTGAGAAAATCCATAAAATGAAAAAAATAAGAATATAAATAGGAACGTTTTCTTAATCATAATTTAGAATGTTTATTTTTGTAAATCTAAATATTTAGTTCTCTTTAGAACATCTAAAATATAAAAATATGATACAACCCGATTGGAAAACCGTTAAAGAGTATGAAGATATTACCTACAAAAAATCGAATGGAGTCGCAAGAATAGCCTTTAACAGACCCAATGTTAGAAACGCTTTTCGACCTAAAACGACCTCTGAATTATATGATGCTTTTTACGATGCCAATGAAGATGTAAATATTGGTGTTGTATTACTTTCTGCAGAAGGGCCAAGTACCAAAGATGGTGTATATTCCTTCTGTTCTGGAGGAGACCAAAAAGCACGTGGTCATCAAGGTTATGTTGGTGATGATGGGTATCACAGATTAAACATTTTAGAAGTGCAACGTTTAATAAGGTTTATGCCAAAAGCTGTAATTGCAGTAGTTCCTGGTTGGGCAGTTGGTGGTGGCCATAGTTTGCATGTAGTTTGCGATTTAACTTTAGCCAGTAAAGAACATGCAATTTTTAAACAAACAGATGCAGATGTAACTTCTTTTGATGGTGGTTATGGTTCTGCGTATTTGGCTAAAATGGTGGGGCAAAAAAAAGCGAGAGAAATTTTCTTTTTAGGACGCAATTATTCAGCACAAGAAGCATATGAAATGGGAATGGTAAATGCTGTAATTCCTCATAATGAATTAGAAACTACTGCATATCAATGGGCGCAAGAAATTTTAGCTAAGAGTCCAACCTCTATAAAAATGCTAAAATTTGCCATGAATTTAACAGATGATGGTATGGTTGGTCAGCAAGTTTTTGCAGGAGAAGCCACACGTTTGGCATATATGACAGACGAGGCAAAAGAAGGTAGAGATGCGTTTTTAGAAAAACGTAAACCTAACTTTCCTAAAAAATGGATACCATAAATTATAGTAATTAGTTTTAGTTGTTGGTTTTTTAGTTATTATGTATAATTCCAACAACCAACAACCATTAACTAACAACCAAACTCAAAATGAAATCACAAGTAGTAACTTTTTTAATAAAATGTCCAGATCAAAAAGGCTTGGTGGCAAAAATTACCAATTTCTTTTTTGAAAGAGGATTCAATATTTTAAGTTGCCAGCAGTATGTAAATTCAATAGAAGATATGTATTTTATGCGCATACGTTTAAATGCTGATGGAACAAATATCTCTAAAGAAGAGTTAGAAGAATCTTTTTTAAAACTAGCAGAACCTTTACAATTTGATTGGTTTGTAAATTATGGTGATAGCAAACAAAATGTGGCTATTATGGTATCTCATACGAGTCATAATTTATATGATTTATTAGAGCGATACAAAGAAGGAAGTTTAGCTTGTAATGTAAAAATGGTGATTAGTAATCATAATAAATTAAGACACATTGCAGACATGTTTGATGTGCCATTTTATCATTTGCCAGTAACCAAAGAAACGAAACAAGAACAAGAAGCTCAGGTAAAACAATTGTTAGATACCAATAAAGTTGATTTGGTTATAATGGCAAGATATATGCAAATTTTATCCTCAGATTTCATCAATCATTATCCAGAGAGAATCATCAATATTCACCATTCTTTTTTACCTGCTTTTCAAGGAGCAAATCCATATAAAAAAGCCTATGAAAGAGGTGTGAAATTAATTGGGGCCACAGCGCATTATGCAACTGAAGATTTAGATGAAGGCCCGATTATTGAGCAAGATGTAAAACCAGTTACACACGAGAGTACACCCACTACTTTAAAGAGAATTGGTGCAGATATAGAAAAATTGGTGTTGGCTAGCGCTGTAAAATGCCACTTAAACAATCAAATAATTGTTTCTGGTAATAGGGCAATCGTTTTTCCAGAAGCTGGGGAATAAAAAATTTCCAATTACGAATTATTCACTATGAATTTGTAATTAATAATTCATAATTTAAATATGAAAATAATCTGTATTGGGCGCAATTACGCAAAACACATAGAAGAATTAGCAAACGAAAAACCAGAACATCCTGTTGTTTTTTTAAAGCCAGACTCAGCAATTTTACCTAGAAAAAATCCGTTTTTTATACCGCCATTTTCTAATGATGTACATTACGAAGTAGAGGTGTTGGTAAAAATTAATAAAGTTGGGAAACATATAGACGCAAAATTTGCTTACAAATATTATGATGAAGTTGGTTTAGGAATCGATTTTACAGCCAGAGATGTGCAAGCAAAATGTAAAGAAAAAGGTTTGCCTTGGGAAAAAGCAAAGGCATTTGATGGAAGCGCAGTTATTGGAGAGTTTTACCCAAAAGAGCAATTCGATATAAGGAACCTACAATTTCAGTTGTATAAAAATGATGAATTGGTTCAAGATGGAAACACCAATGCTATGTTATGGAATACAGACGAATTAATTAGTTATGTCTCACAATACTTCACACTAAAAAAAGGAGATATTATTTTTACAGGTACTCCAGCAGGTGTTGGTAAAGTTGCTGAAAATGATGTTTTAAAAGGTCTTATTGAAGGAAAAGAAGCTTTTAATTTTCGTGTAAAATAGAAATAGAAGTTGTATTTATATAAAATATATTTTTGACGATTATTAAACCTTTATTAGTTTTTAATGCCCCCTTATATAAAAATAATTTTATTCTTTTGTGTAAATTTTTTTAACCCTTATCAAGATAAGACAATATATAATTAATGAGAAAAATTACATTTTTAATAGTTATATTTTTTACAGCTTTTTCTACTTATGCACAGCATCCTGCTTATTACATCAATCAACAAACAGGCAGTAATTCAAATGACGGTTTAACACCATCAACACCCTTTAATTCCATCAACAATAATCTACCAAGAACTGTGGCAGATAATGCTGGTGTAGCTTTCGAAATTATTTTAATGGGAGAATTTACAAATGCTAGTTATAACCCTTCTTATACCTTTTTAGCAATAAATGACCCAATCTTATGGAATTCAGAAAACACCTTGTATTTTAATAATTTTAAAGGAGAAGCAGGAAAATACATTACAATTAGACCTTATGATTCTACTACAGTTTTAAAAGGAAATGGTGGTAATATTTTAAGAGTTGCAAATTCTGAGTATTTAATTATTAAAGACTTAAGAATTGAGGGTGAAGTTCCTAATATTCCACTTTCATTAGCAAACGAATTACAGTTTTCTTATTTAGATTTATCTGTAAATGAAGATTCGGATCCATCTAACGATATAGATAGATACAATCCAACTTTAGCACAAATAAGAGAAAGAGATGTAGATGATTGTATAACTCCTGGTTGTGATCCTTCAGATAGTGGTTCTTTACCAAAAATTAACGATAAACCTTTAGTTAGACCTTCTTATGTTGATACTAGAGGATTTTATTTAAGTAAAATAAATAATGTTAAAATCTTAAATAATGTAGTTACCCAAATGCCTGGTGGAGGTTTAAGAGTTTCTGATTGTGAAGATGTAGATATTTTTGGTAACGAGGTTTCATACTGTTCTTTACGATCTTATTCAGGTACACATGGTTTGGTAGTAACCAAAGCAACAAGCACAAGAACTTCAGACGACTATAGAATTAAAATTGTTGGCAATAAAGTTCATCATAATTACAACGAACAATACTCTTGGGCGCCAGATAAAGACAAAATTACACCACATATAGATGAAGGTAAAGGAATTTCTCTGCAAAGAAATCAAACTACTTATAAATCTGATGGTGTAACTATAAATGTAAATTGGGAACATGGTAGAATTTTAGTGGCCAATAATTTGGCTTACTTTAACGGTTTTAGTGGTATACACTCTAATGATGGAGATAGAGTAGATTTTATTAATAATACAGCTTATTTTAATTCACATACAAAATCTATTACAGAAGATGATGATGGAAACCCATCTACGTTTCCAACATCTACCAATGGTGGTAATATTGGTATAAGTATGAGTGATGGTATAGATTGTAAAATCATTAATAATATTTCTGTAATTGATTCTAGAATGTCAAAATCTGCAATTGCAGTAAAAAATTCTACCATTGCTACTAGTGATGCAACTGCAACTACTAGAGCAAACGGAATACCAGATGCAGAAATTAGAAATAATCTTAGTTATGGTACTACACTTCAAGGTGTAACAGGTACTGTTGATGAAAGTGCAACAACTGTAAGTATTCAAACAGATGCCATAAAAGCAGACCCATTATTTGTAGATCCCTTAAATTTCGATTTCAGATTAAAAATTACTTCACCAGCAATAGATGCTGCAGATGCAACAAAAGCAACAGCTACTGATTTTAACGGAGATGCTAGATATGGTACTGCAGATTTAGGAGCTTTAGAATTTGATGCAAATGTAACTTTATGGGAAGGAAATAATAGTAGCTCATGGGTAGATGTAGGAAACTGGAGTAATGGAGTTCCATTAGATAATACCTATGCTATAAATGTGCCAACAGGTTTAACAAACTACCCTGAAATTACCACAGTCAATAATGAATTAAAAGATGCATACATAGAGGCTGGTGGTAGTTTAAATATCAACCCAACAGGATCTTTAACTATAGAAAGAGGCTTAACACAAGATGGTACTTTTACCATAAAGTCAGATGCTACAAGCAGTGGTTCTTTTATCTTAAAAGGAACACAAAAAGGAGCTGCAAATGTAGATTATGAAAGGTATGTAACTACAAATTGGCATTTAGTAGCGCCACCCGTTAATGGGCAAAGTATTAGTGCTTTTAAAAATGATGTTTCTAAAAATGCAGAAAAATATGCAATTGCACCTTATGTAAATAATTTAGATGATGAATTAAGATACAATTATTATACAGATAATATAGGTACAAATGATATCGACTTAGCAGGTAATTTTGAAATGGGAAAAGGATACTCAGTTAAAAAATCTACAGCAGGTGTATTCACTTTTTCTGGAACTCTTAAAACTGATAATGAACAAGAACCTTTAGCAGATGGTGTTTCTGGTATGGTTGGTAATAAATGGAATTTAGTTGGAAATCCTTCTACTGCATATATCAATTTAAATACAAATGCAGATCCAACAAATAACCTTTTAACTGCAAATGTTACAAAATTAGACCCTGCAAGAGTGGCTGTTTACATGTGGAATGGTTCAAGTTACGATATTGTCAATCAAACAGAACCAGCAAACCCAGTTTATGCAGCACCAGGTCAAGCATTTTTTGTGCAATCTATAAATGGTGGAGCTACTTTTAGTATTACAGAAGATATGCAAGTTCACCAAACAGGTGCACCTTTTTATAAATCTGAAAATACAACACCTAGTATCGATTTAAAAATGAGAGTAAATGCAGCTACAAAAATAACAAAAATTAAATATTTATCAAATGCTACAACTGGTTTAGATCCTGGTTATGATGCAGGTACTTTTAATGCTACTTCAAGTAATTTGAATGTATATACACATTTAGTTTCTAATAACGAAGGCGTTAATTTTGCGTTGCAATGTTTACCAAATGCTAATTTTGATGATATGGTAATTCCTGTTGGTGTAACTGCAAAAAAAGATGATGAGCTATCTTTTACAAGTACAACTTTACATATCCCTTTTGGAATTAAAGTATTTTTAGAAGACAAAGTAGCAAATACATTTACTAGAATAGACTCAGAAAATGCTAACTATAAAGTAAAAATTTCGGAAGACTTAAATGGTATAGGTAGGTTTTATTTACACACAAGTTCTAAAACATTAAGTGTAAATGATGTGCCTACAGCAACTAATATTAGCGTATTTGTTAAAGACAGAACCAATATTACTGTAGCAGGTTTAAATTCTGAAAATGCAACCTTACAATTATCTAACATGTTAGGTAAAAAAGTTTTTAAACAGTCTTTTAAAGCAAAAGGTAAAAACACTATTGTAATTCCGAATTTAAAAACAGGAATTTATATTGTAAGTATTCAGTCAGATAAAACGAATTTTTCTAAAAAAATCATATTAAAGTAAACTAACAATACTTTAAATTGAAAAACCATTTTTGGCTCCATAAAATAGCTAAAAATGGTTTTTTATTTTTATAATAATATTTATGTTAAATCAAACCACTTTATAGCATCTTTAATGCCATTTTCTATTTTCTTTTGTTGATGATTTAATTGTGTTGTAGCTTTTCGATTACTATAAAAGTTAGATACACATAATGTTTTTAAATTGGTGGCAGAAACATCTGTTTTTACTCCAAAAAAAAAGAGCAAAACTTCTTAAATATCCCACAGAAATTAAAATTCCTTTCGGAATTTTTAAAAACTTACTACTTTGATTCAGTGCTTTTGTAACTTTTTTATAGAATTGTTTATAAGTTAAATTCTCTCCAAATAATAAGTAAGCTTCACTATGTTTGCCTAAATCAATCGCTTTTACAATGTTTTATGCTGCGTCTTTTACGTTGATATAGTTTTTTCCTCCAGGAGGATAAAAAATAATTTTCTTTTTGTAAGCCGATAAAATAATTCTTCCAGAACTTGGTTTGGTATCGAATTTACCAATCATAAACGTAGGATTTACAGTAATCACTTTTGTTTTTTGTTGAGAATTTCCAACTTTAAAAACCTCATTCTGTGCTTCTAATTTACTTTGCGCATATAAAGATTTGTCAAAAGGAGCTTTAATCGATTTTGTTTCATCTCCAGGATTTTGCAAACTCCCATAGCTAAAAGCATTTGCAGAACTTACATTGATAAATGTTTCAATATCATTTTTAATAGATTTTTCTAATAAAGTTTTAGAAGTTTCAATATTTAACTTTTCAATATCTAATGCCAATGTTTCCAAGTTCTTATTTGGCAAAGCTACTAAGAGAATATTGTGATTTATTTTAGCTAAATCTAAAGCCAAATATTTACCTAAACCTTGACTAGTAATCGTTATGAAAGCTTAATTGTTGTTCATTTTTAAATGGTACCTAAAAATTAAAACTACACACTTTATTAAAACTAAAAAAGAAAATTTTCACTTGATAAATGAGTTTGAAAGAATGTATCTTTGTAGTTAATATTAAAAACTATTTTTTTGCAAGCAGAAATAATTACAATAGGAGATGAAATTTTAATTGGACAAATTGTAGATACCAACTCACAATTTATAGGTCAGGAATTAAATAAAATTGGTGTTTCTGTATATCAAATTACCTCTATACAAGATGATGAGCAACACATTTTAAAAGCATTGCATGAAGCTCAGAGTAGAGTAGAAATCGTAATTATTACAGGAGGTTTAGGGCCAACAAAAGACGATATCACTAAAAAAACGATTGCAAAGTTTTTTAATGATGATACAGTAGTAGAATATCCAGAAGTTATAGACCATATAAAAGAGTTGTTTAGCAAAATAAATCACCCATTTAAAGAAGTTCAACGTTATCAAGCACAATTACCATCTAAAGCTACTTTATTAATGAATAATTTTGGTACAGCACCAGGAATGTGGTTTTACGAAAATGAAACTGTTTTTGTCTCACTCCCGGGAGTACCTTATGAAATGAAAGGTTTAATCACTCATAAAGTGTTACCTAAAATTCAAAAACAATTTAAACTTCCTTTCATCATCCATAAAACCATTATGACTTATGGACAAGGAGAAAGTACCATAGCTGAAATAATAGAAGATTTTGAAGATAACCTACCAACCCACATCAAACTAGCTTATTTACCCTCTTTTGGTAGAGTGCGTTTGCGTTTATCCGCCAAAGGTGATCATAAAGAGCAGTTAGAAAAAGAATTAGATGCAGAAGTTTCAAAAGTTTATCAATTAATACCAGACATTATTACTGGTTTAGATGATGATGCTTCTCTAGAAAAAAGAATAGGAGAGTTGCTAAAAACCAACAACAAAACTATTTGTACAGCAGAAAGCCTAACAGGTGGTAAAATTGCGGCTACTTTAGTCTCTGTAGCCGGTGCATCTGCCTATTTTAAAGGAAGTTTTGTAACCTATACAGCCGAAACAAAACATAAAATACTAAACGTTGCTACAAAAACGATAGCACAACAAACTGTGGTTAGCAAACAAGTAGCTTTAGAAATGGCAAAAGGCGCAAAAGAAAAGTTAGCAACCAATTATGCCATTGCAGTTACAGGAAATGCAGGCCCAACAACAGACAAAAATACCGATAATTTAGGCACCGTTTTTATTGCATTAGCTACAGATAGTAAACAAATTGTAGAAGAATTTAACTTTGGGCAACCTAGAGAAAAAGTAATCAATAGAACTGTAAGTAAAGCCTTAGAAATTTTACAAAGAGAAATTATTTAAAAATTTCTAAAAATCGTTTGTTCAGAATTATATTTATATGTAAATTTGCACCTCGTTTAGAGATAACACTATAAAATACTGTCAAGAAGATGTCTAGAGTTTGTGAATTAACAGGAAAAAAAGCAATGGTAGGAAACAATGTTTCTCACGCTTTGAATAGAACAAAAAGAAAGTTTGACGCTAATTTAATGACAAAGCGTTTTTACATTCCAGAAGAAGATAAATGGATTACATTAAAAGTTTCTGCTTCTGCATTAAAAAATATTAACAAGAAAGGAATTTCTGCAGTTATAAAAGAAGCGAGAGCTAACGGATTTTTAACTAAATAAGTTCTAGCGGATTAAAATTATACAGAGATGGCAAAAAAAGGTAACAGAGTTCAAGTAATTTTAGAATGTACAGAGCACAAAGCTTCTGGTAAACCAGGTACTTCTAGATACATTACTACTAAGAACAAGAAGAACACTCCAGATAGAATGGAAATTAAAAAATTTAATTCTATCTTAAATAAAATGACTGTTCACAAAGAAATTAAGTAATTAAACTATCTAGAACTCAGAATAGAGCACATAGATTTAAAAATTTAGACAATGGCAAAAAAATCAGTAGCATCGTTACAAACAGGATCAAAAAGATTAAGTAAAGCTATAAAAATGGTAAAGTCTCCAAAAACAGGAGCTTACATGTTTGTAGAATCTATTATGGATCCTTCAGAAGTAAACAACTTCTTAGCAAAAAAGTAAGTATTTACTCATAAAATATAACAAACTACTTTCTATTTACAGAAAGTAGTTTTTTTGTGCCTTAATATTACGTATTTTTGGGCGTTCCCTAAAGGTCGCGCTTTACACTATATCTTTTTTTCGTGCCTCAAAAAAGGATGTCGTTTCAATCGCTAACGCAGGCAACTTTAATGACAATTTGATCAAACACAATAAATAACACGTTTTTAACGTATTGTTTATTAAATAAGATAAAAAATGAGTTTTTTTAAAAAAATATTTTCTAAAGAAAAAAAGGAAACTTTAGACAAAGGTTTAGAAAAAACCAAAGAAAGCTTCTTAGGTAAACTAACCAAAGCTGTTGCAGGTAAATCTAAAGTAGATGATGATGTTTTAGATAACTTAGAAGAGGTTTTAGTAGCCTCTGATGTAGGTGTAAATACAACCCTAAAAGTAATTGAAAGAATAGAAGAACGTGTTGCCAAAGATAAATATGTTGGTACAGACGAATTAAATAAAATTCTTAGAGAAGAAATTGCAGGGTTATTATCTGAAACCAATGTTGGTAACGAAACTGAATTTAAAATACCTGAAATTCCAGCAGATAAAGACGGCAACAAAATACCTTATGTTTTAATGGTAGTAGGTGTAAATGGCGTTGGTAAAACCACAACCATTGGTAAGTTAGCAGCACAATTTAAAAAACAAGGTTTAAAAGTAGTTTTAGGAGCTGCAGATACTTTTAGAGCCGCTGCTATAGACCAATTACAAGTTTGGGCAGACAGAACAGATGTACCAATTGTACGTCAAGAAATGGGATCAGACCCTGCATCTGTTGCATTTGATACCTTAAAATCTGCAGTAACACAAAAAGCAGACGTAGTAATTATAGACACAGCAGGTCGTTTGCACAACAAAGTAAATTTAATGAACGAGTTAACCAAAATAAAACGTGTGATGCAAAAAGTGGTAGACAATTCGCCACATGATGTATTATTAGTTTTAGACGGTTCTACAGGTCAAAACGCTTTTGAACAGGCCAAGCAATTTACCAAAGCTACAGAAGTAACTTCTTTAGCCGTTACTAAATTAGATGGTACAGCAAAAGGTGGCGTTGTAATTGGTATTTCAGACCAATTTAAAATACCCGTAAAATATATTGGAGTAGGAGAAGGTATTGACGACTTACAAGTTTTTAATAAACACGAATTTGTAGATTCTTTCTTTAAATAATAAATTAAAAAAAGCTCCTTAAAAAAGGAGCTTTTTTTATTCAATTTTTTGTGATTAGCTAACTTAAACTCGAAATATGACATCGTTTTAATGATTTGAATTCAAAGTTAGCTAAGTTCGTTTTTTTTAAGTTTAGAAGCAAGTTAAATAAAATCAGTTCTAAGAGAGTATTGATGAAAAAAGACATGCTTTTTAACAATTAACCAAGGTATAAAAATACCAGAAAACTATCGTTAATAGCGTTTATAAATCATTTTAAAACTTGTATTTTTGCAATCGCTTTGAAACCTGATTGCTATTTGCTTTAGTTTTTAAGCGTTAAGCAAAAAAAATATAAGTCTAAAGCATAATGCTTTAGGTATAAAGCTATTTATATTATGCGTACAAAAACCATCAAAAAAAATAAGATTAACGTTGTTACTTTAGGATGCTCTAAAAATGTTTACGACAGTGAAGTTTTAATGGGGCAATTAAAAGCTAATGGTAAAAATGTGGTACATGAAGATGTAAATGATGATGGCAATATTGTAGTAATTAATACCTGCGGCTTTATAGGTAAAGCAAAAGAAGAATCTATAGATACTATTTTGCATTATGCACAAAGAAAAGAAGCTGGTGAAATTGACAAAGTTTTTGTATCGGGTTGTTTAAGTGAACGTTACAAGCCAGATTTAGAAAAAGAAATTACCAATGTAGATCAATATTTTGGTACACACGATTTACCCAATTTGCTACAAGCTTTAGAGGCAGATTATAAACACGAATTAATTGGCGAGCGTTTAACAACTACACCAAAACACTATGCGTATTTAAAAATTGCAGAAGGTTGTGATAGACCTTGTTCTTTCTGTGCTATTCCGTTAATGCGTGGTAAACACGTTTCTACTCCCATAGAAGATATTGTAAAAGAAGCCACAAAATTAGCAGAAAAGGGAATTAAAGAAGTGATGCTAATTGCACAAGATTTAACCTATTATGGTTTAGATATTTACAAAAAACGTGCTTTAGCAGATTTATTAGAAGCACTAACAAAAGTAGATGGAATTGAATGGATTCGAATGCATTATGCTTTTCCAACAGGTTTTCCTCTGGATGTTTTAGAAGTTATGAAACGCGAACCCAAAGTGTGTAATTATTTAGACATTCCTTTACAGCACATAAATACAGAGTTATTAAAGTCGATGAAACGTGGTACAACTCACGAAAAAACGACAGCCTTAATTCATAAATTTAGAGAAGTAGTGCCAGAAATGGCAATTAGAACAACTTTAATTGTTGGTTATCCAGGAGAAACAGAAGAAATGTTTCAAGAATTAAAAGATTGGGTAGAGGAGATGCGTTTTGAACGTTTGGGTGCTTTTCAATATTCGCATGAAGAAAATACGGGTGCTTATGTTTTAGAAGATGATGTGCCAGAAGATGTAAAGTTTAAGCGAGTGAATGAAATTATGGAAGTGCAATCTCAAATTTCTTGGGAGTTGAATCAACAAAAAATTGGTAAAACGTTTAGATGTTTGTTTGATAGAAAAGATGGTGAGTATTTTTATGGAAGAACAGAATTTGATTCACCAGATGTAGATAATGATGTGTTAGTAGATGCTAAAGAACATTACATAAAAATTGGCGAGTTTATTGATGTGAAAATTCACGAAGCAGGAGATTACGATTTGTATGGAACACCAGTTAAAAAACAAGAAAAGCCTGTTCCTTTTCATCAGAAAAGGAAATAGATTTCTTTAAATACTTTAGACCTCACAGGTTTTTAAAACTTGTGAGGTCTTTTTTTTGTTAAATTTTAAAAAGCTAATAATTTAAAGAAATTAAAAAAAGTTTTTAGACATACAATGTGCGTTAGGGATTGAAACGACATCCTTTTTGCTTTTTTGCAAAAAGATATAGTGTAAAGCCCGTTAAAACGCCCAAATTAAAAAGCTATTTTAAAGTACTAGAATTCAGTAAGAAAACTGCATTGGCAACAAAAAGCTTTCCATTTTCCCAAAAAGATCTAAATAACGGATTATCTACCATATAAACAATGCTTCCTTTTCCCATTGGTTCTTCACCAAGAAACAAAGATTCAGGTACATTTTTAACAGCTTTGCTACCTGCATAACCCGATACATTTTTGGTGTTTTTATCAAAATAACCTACGTTGTAACCGGTTTTTAGATAGTTATATGATGTGCCACTTAGTTTCAGAGAAAAATAGGCTTTTCCATAACCAAAAGCCAACGGATGTGAGTTATCTAAAACGCTTTTAAAAATGCTTCCTGTAATTAAATTTGCAACACTTTTTCGTTCTCTTCCTGCAAATGGTGTTAAATTATCATCGGTTGTATTTTCTTCATTTTTCTTTGTTTTTAATGCAAAATCATCTTTGTTGGCAAAACTATTTAAAGCACTTCCAATAGCCAGTAAAGTACCTCCAGAACGTACCCATTTTTTTAAATTATCTATAGTAGATTTGTTTAAAACCGAATTGTAATAACCACTTGGCATTACAATTACATCATATTTAGAAAGGTCTGCTTTAGAAAAATTATCTGAATTTATATTGGTGATAGGGTATTGCAATTGTGTTTCAAAAAAGTGCCAAACTTCACCAAAACTTAAAGAAGAAGTTGCTTTACCAGAAATAACTGCAATTTTTTGTTTGTTAATTGGTTTTACAGAATACGAACCAAAATCTACACCAGATTCAGAAAAACCAGAAGTAACATTGGTTAATTGACGCATATTTCTATTAGCAATTTTAATTAGTTTTTCATCAAAACCTTTCTTTCTATTATCGTTTCTAAGAATGATTAATGTTCCTTTTTCAAAGGTTTTACCGTTGGCACCAAAAGATTTTTCAGTAAACCTGGGTACAATATCATTTTTTAATAAATCTGCTAAAAAAGTAGCATCGTCTATACTATTCCATTTAGAAATGTAAGCGTAAGCTGTTTTGTCTGCAACATTATTAAAAGTATAAGACTGATTTTTTACAGCCGAACTTACTTTTGATTTAGAAGCTACTGCATCCAAACCATGTGCATAAGGTAAAGACCAAGCAGTAATATCGTAGGTTAAAGAATCTACTATTTTTGCTTTGGGTTCAAACAAAACTTTTACCATTTTTCCCTTTGGTTGATTGGTATGAATTATCAAATCACCATCAGAAACTTCCATTTTATCGTTTTCTTGTGTACTATAATTGTAGCCTTTTATAGAACCTCCTTTAGCATTTTCATATAAAATTTCGTGGGTGTCTAATAAAGCTTTTAAACGATTCATTTTATCTTCATTACTATTTTTTAACACATAACTTTTATAAATTAAATCGTTATTATTAAAGTATTTTTTAAACTCTTTATTTAATTTTATAGCGTTTTTTGAAGCAATTTCAACAGTAGACAAACCAGTTGTCATGTGGTGTGTTGCTCTGTCTTTTAAAGTCAGTACTTCACCTTCATCTGTATTGATTCCTAAGCCAGCCATTCCATGCCCAGCTTGCTCATAAGTCATACCAATAGCGCCCATATATGTTGGGTAAGTATCTCCATAACTTGGGTATAACAAATCAAAACTTTCTTTGGTAAAATATAACCAACCTTCTTTATCAAAATATTTTGCGTGATTTTTACCAATGGCTGTCTGGAAATTGCGTTGCCAATCTGTAATAATTTCATGAAATGGTTCTGCTGCAGGTGCAAAATAATAAGGGTTGTTAATGTATTGCTCATGAAAATCTACATGAACATGTGGCATCCACTTGTTATACAATTTTATTCTTTGTACAGATTCTACTTGAGTTGCCCAAGCCCAGTCTCTATTTAAATCAAACAAATAATGATTAGGCCTTCCACCAGGCCAAGGTTCTAAGTGTTCTTTAGCATTTTGATCTACGTTAAAAGGGGTACTTTTTACTTGATTGTACCAATTTACATATCTGTCTCTTCCATCAGGATTAATACAAGGATCTATAATTACAATTGTATTTTCTAACCATGCTTTTTTATGGGTAACCAACGCATACAAGGTTAACATAGAGGCCTCTGTACTTGATGCTTCATTACCATGAACATTATAGCTTAACCAAACAATAGCCACGTTATTACTTTTATTTCCGTTGATGATTCCTGTTTGAGAAAGATTATTTTTTCTAATGTTTTCTATGTTATTGATGTTTGACTGCGAAGAAATGTAACTAACATACAGAGGTCTGTGTTCGTTTGTTTCACCATATTTTTCTAGTTGAACGTTTGGTAATTTACTACTCACGTATTTGAAATAATCGACAACTTTGTGATGTCTTGTAAAACGAGCGCCGATTTCGTAACCTAGAAATTCTGAAGGTGATTGTATTTGCTGAGAAAAAATACTTGCTGTAAAAAGTAATATAACTAATAAAAATGCTTTAATTTTCATGTATTTAATTGATTAGAGTACCAAAAATAAGGATTATTTTTCTTACTATTTTGAATCTCTTTTTAGAACTTGTTAAAACTTTGTTAGATTGAAATGAAGTTTTCTAAAAAGCCTAAAATATTTGTATTTTTATAAAAAATTAAACAAGCCAAATGACAGCTAACTTAGAGACTGATTGTTGCTTACAAAGTGTTATAAATCAATGAAAATAACACAAATTCCTTTTAAAAAAACAGGTTTTTTTCCTACAATAATGTTAGATTATTTAGAGCAAAAAGAAACCATTCAGCCATTTTATAATAATTTTCCAAATATTGCTGGCTTTCATAATCAAATAGCAGCAAAACAAAAATCGTATCGATTGCAAACTCGTTTGGTTTTGGTAGACGCTTTAAAAAAGCAATTTGCAAATTTTGATATTTCAAAAAAAACAACTGAAAATATCAATTTATTAAAACTGCAAAACACCTTTACTATCACTACAGGCCATCAATTAAATCTCTTTACAGGTCCTTTATATTTTTTGTATAAAATTATATCTACAATTAATTTATGTGAAGAATTGTCTGCAAAATTTCCAAAACAAAATTTTGTACCTATTTATTGGATGGCAACAGAAGATCATGATTTTGAAGAAATTAACTATTTTAATTTTGAAGGTAAAAAAGTAATTTGGAATAGAGAAGACGGTGGTGCAGTAGGTAGATTTTCTACAGAAAGTTTACAATCGGTGTTTGATGTTTTTAAAACCCAATTAGGAACGTCTAAAAACGCAGAAGAATTAAAAGAAATTTTTAAACATGGTTATTTAAAGCATCACAACTTGGCAGAAGCTACACGTTATATTGCTAACGAATTGTTTAAAGCTCATGGTTTGGTTATTTTAGATGGTGATGATAAAAGCTTAAAAGAGCTATTTACACCTTTTGTAAAAGACGAATTAGAGAACGAAATTTCCTTTAAAGAAGTTACAAAAACCATTACTAAGCTTAAAGAAAATTACAAAATACAAGTAAGTCCTAGAGAAATTAATTTGTTTTATTTAGGTGATAATTTTAGAGAACGCATTATTTTTGAAGATGGAGTTTACAAAGTAAATAATACACAAATTTCTTTTTCCAAAGCAGAAATTTTAAAAGAGGCTCAAGAAAACCCTTTAGCATTTTCGCCAAATGTAATTATGAGACCTTTGTATCAAGAAGTAATTTTGCCAAATTTATGTTACATAGGTGGCGGAGGAGAAATTGCATATTGGATGCAACTAAAAAACTACTTTCGTAAAGTTAAAGTTACTTTTCCTATTTTACTGTTGCGTAATTCTGTGCAAGTTATATCTAAAAAACAACAAATAAAATTAGACAAACTAGATATTTCTTTAGAAGAATTATTTTTAAAGCAACATCAATTGTTGTCTAAAAAAGTAGTAGAAAACTCTGATATTCAGATAGATTTTGATAAGAAAATAGCTTACCTACAAGCACAATTTGAAGATTTAAAAAAGATAGCTAAAAAAACAGATATTACTTTTACAGGTGCAGTAAAAGCACAAGAAGTAAAACAAATAAAAGGATTAAAAAATCTAGAAAAAAGACTTTTAAAAGCAGAAAAAAGAAGACAGAAAGATTTGGTAGACAGAATTACATTTTTGCAAAACGAATTGTTACCCAATCAGTCTTTAGAAGAAAGGCAACGCAATTTTTCTGAATACTATTTAGAATATGGAGTTTCTTTTTTAGAGGCTTTAAAAGAAGGGTTAAAACCTTTAGAATTACAATTTACGGTTTTAGAACTATAAAATAGTTTATATTTTCTTTACTGCTTAAGAAACGACAGAAAACAATCATGAAAGAAAAAGGTTTACATCCAAATAACAAATTCAATAAAGGATATAATTTTGATGAACTTGTCAAATCAAATCCACATTTAAAAGAATTTGTATCTCAAAATAAATATGGCACAACAACCATAGATTTTTCAAACCCAAAAGCTGTAAAAGAACTCAATAAAGCCTTGTTATTTTCTTTTGATCAACTATCTATTTGGGATTTTCCTGATGAAAATTTATGTCCACCAATTCCAGGTCGTTTGGATTATATACATCATTTAGCAGATTTACTTTCTGAGGAAGAAAATATCAAAATTTTAGATATTGGCACTGGAGCCACTTGTATTTATCCGCTTTTAGGTGTTGCTGAATATCATTGGAATTTTGTGGCAACAGACATCGATTTAGATTCACTAGATACTGCTCAAGACAATATAGATGACAACCACTTAGAGAATCAAATAGATTTACGTCAACAGTTTAATGAACAGCATATTTTAAAAGGAGTTATAGAAGAAGATGATTTTTTTACAGCTACCATGTGTAATCCTCCTTTTTATAAATCTGCTGAAGAAGCACAAGGTGCAAACCGACGTAAAACAAGAAATTTAGGCAACAATGCAGTTCGTAATTTTTCTGGAAATAATAACGAACTGTGGTATGTTGGAGGAGAAAAAGCTTTTTTACATAACTATTTATATGAAAGTTCTTTGTTTTCAAAAAAATCGAAATGGTTTACAAGTTTGGTTTCTAAGAAAGAAAATGTGGAGAGTTTAAAAAAATCTTCTACTAAATTAGGCGTAAAAGAATTTAAAGTTATTCCTTTAAATCAAGGCAATAAAGTAACTCGAATTGTTTACTGGCGATTTTAGTTAAAAACGATATCTTTAATTTGATATTTTTTACATACAAAATGTAAAATGGTATAAACCAACATATGCACAAAAACCAAGCAAATAAAGGCGTATAAAGGAACACCTAACAATTGGTATGGCCAATAATACGTCCAAACACCTAAATAAATGGTAATTACTTCACCAAAAGCAGGTAAGGTTAAAGCCAATATTATAGCTAAAATAATTTTATTTTTTTGAGATTGTTTTTTTAGAATCGGAATTAAATTTTGTTCTAATTTGTATAAATAATGAAACGCGAGCATCCATGCAAAAGGCAACCAAAGAGGTAATTTTCTGAAAACTTTATGGTATTCCCAATAAACGTTTGTAACCCCCCATGTCTCACTAACTATTCCGCCAAAACAAGTAAGTAACATGCCCACTAACAGTAGCCAATTCTTGTTTTTAGGTTTATAAATGTCTTTATAAACATTGTGTATAATTTTTAACAATAAAATACCCGCAACTAGCAAATCGTATTCTTTTAAATAGCCAATAAAAACACCAGCAATTACAAGCTTTAAAATTGCTTTTAAAAGTTCTACTAAAAATTTCTTTTTGTTAGTGATCAAGTTTATCATATTGATTTTCCAAATATAAAAAACCGAAACAAACTGTTTCGGTTTTTAATTAATATATAGTTATCGTTGTAAAACAAGTAAGTTTTACAATAACAATATTTATTTTATAAATGTATTACTTCGTCATAAGCATCTGCAACAGCTTCCATTACAGCTTCACTCATTGTTGGGTGTGGGTGAATTGTTTTTAACACTTCATGTCCTGTAGTTTCTAATTTTCTACCTAAAACAGCTTCAGCAATCATATCTGTTACACCAGCACCAATCATGTGACAACCTAACCATTCACCATATTTGGCATCAAAAATTACTTTTACAAAACCATCTGGTGTACCTGCTGCTTTTGCTTTTCCAGAAGCAGAAAACGGAAATTTACCAACTTTTAAATCGTAACCAGCTTCTTTAGCTTTAGCCTCTGTTAAACCTACAGAAGCAATTTCTGGAGTAGCATATGTACAACCAGGAACATTGCCATAATCTATTGGTTCTGTATGTAAACCTGCTAATTTTTCAACACATGTAATTCCTTCTGCAGAAGCAACGTGTGCTAAAGCTTGTCCCGGAACTACATCTCCAATTGCATAATAACCTGGAATGTTTGTTTGGTAATAATCGTTTACTAAAATTTTATCTCTATCTACAATAATTCCAACATCTTCTAAACCAATATTTTCTATATTCGATTTAATACCAACTGCAGATAAAACAATATCTGCCTCTAAAGTTTCTTCACCTTTTTTGGTTTTTACAGTTGCAACAACACCTTCACCAGAAGTATCTACAGCCTCTACAGAAGAATTTGTCATTACTTTTATCCCTGCTTTTTTAATTGAACGTTCAAATTGTTTAGAAATATCAATATCTTCTACAGGCACAATATTTGGCATATATTCTACAATAGTAACCTCTGTACCCATTGCATTATAAAAGTGAGCAAATTCAACACCAATAGCACCAGAACCCACTACAATCATAGATTTTGGTTGTTTAGGCAATGTCATTGCTTTTCTATAACCAATAACTTTTTCACCATCTTGAGGTAAGTTTGGTAATTCTCTTGAACGAGCACCAGTAGCAATAATAATATTGTCTGCACTATATTCTGTTACTTTACCGTCTGCATCTGTAACATCTACTTTTTTACCAGTTTTTATTTTTCCAAAGCCGTCAATAATGTCAATTTTGTTTTTCTTCATTAAAAAAGCGACTCCTTTGCTCATTCCATCTGCTACACCACGACTTCTTTTAATTACGGCATCAAAATCTTTATCAATAGCTTCTGCTTTTAAACCATACTCATCTACATGTTTTAAATAATCGTACACCTGTGCAGATTTTAATAAGGCTTTTGTTGGGATACACCCCCAATTTAAACAAATACCTCCTAAAGATTCTTTTTCTACAATAGCTACTTTAAAACCTAATTGAGATGCTCTAATACCAGTCACATATCCTCCAGGTCCACTTCCTATAATAATAATGTCGTATTTCATTTTTTTTATTTTATTTTTTTGTCACTTCTAGTCATTTTTTTTAAAGTCCTATCTAGAAGTTGGGCGTTTTAACAGGCTTTACGTTCTATCTTTTTTTCATACTTCAAAAAAGGATGCCACTTCAATCTTTAACGTGTGCAAATTTACTAACTTTTAGTGTTACAGCCAACTGCTTTTTGTAGCTGTAAACTATTTTACATTCTTTCAGGAACATCTATTCCTAATAAACCGAATGCAGCTTTTATGGTGTCTGCTACTTTTTTAGACAACTGCACTCTAAATACTTTTTTATCTTGATTTTCTTCTCCTAAAATATGTACATTCTGATAAAATGAATTGAACTCTTTTACCAAATCATACGTATAATTTGCTATCACTGCAGGCGAATAATTAGCAGCAGCTTGTTGCACAGTATCTGGAAATAATTCTAATTGTTTTAATAATTCTTTCTCTTTTTCGTGCAATGCTATGCTAACAGTCTTAGAAAAGTCAAAATCTGCTTTTCTAATAATAGATTGAATTCTAGCATACGTATACTGAATAAAAGGTCCCGTGTTTCCTTGAAAATCTACAGAACTTTTTGGATCGAACAAAATCCTCTTTTTGGGGTCTACTTTTAAAATAAAGTATTTTAAAGCACCTAAACCAATGGTTTTGTATAATTCGTTTTTTTCTTCATCAGAATAACCATCCAGTTTGCCTAATTCTTCAGAAATTTCTTTGGCAGTTGCTGTCATTTCTACCATTAAATCATCAGCATCTACCACAGTTCCTTCTCTAGATTTCATTTTTCCAGAAGGTAAATCTACCATACCATAACTTAAATGATACAAGTTTTTTGCCCAATCAAAACCTAATTTCTTCAAAATTAAAAAGAGCACTTGAAAATGGTAATCTTGCTCATTGCCAACAGTATACACCATTCCGCCAACATCTACATAATCTTTTACACGTTGTATGGCAGTTCCAATATCTTGAGTCATGTAAACTGCAGTACCATCAGAACGTAATACAATTTTTTCGTCTAAACCATCCTCAGTCAAATCGCACCAAACAGAACCATCTTCTTTTTTGTAAAAAACACCTTTTTCTAAACCTTGTGCAACTACATCCTTTCCTAATAGATAGGTATCGCTTTCGTAATATAAGGTGTCAAAATTAACGCCCATATTTTTGTAGGTTGTATCAAAACCATCATATACCCAAGCATTCATTTTTTTCCAAAGCGCAACTACTTCTTTATCTCCAGCTTCCCATTTTAAAAGCATTTCTTGTGCTTCTAAAATAATTGGTGCTTGTTTTTTTGCATCTTCTTCAGAAATACCAGTTGCAACTAAGCTGCTAATTTCTTTTTTGTATTCTTGGTCGAATTTTACATAATAATTACCAACCAATTTATCGCCTTTTAAACCTGTAGAGGATGGTGTTTCTCCATTTCCAAACTTTTCCCAAGCCAACATCGATTTGCAAATGTGTATTCCTCTATCGTTAATGATTTGTGTTTTGTATACTTTTTTTCCTGCAGCTTTAATAATTTCTGCAACAGAATACCCTAATAAGTTATTACGAACATGCCCTAAATGTAAAGGTTTATTGGTGTTTGGCGATGAATATTCTACCATAACAGCTTTGTCATCCGCCTTTGGCGAAACAAAACCATAATTGGTATCTGTATAAATTTTTTGAAATAAATTGGTGTAAAAATTATCGTTAACAACGAGATTTAAAAAACCTTTTACCACATTATAATTGGTGATTTCTGTTATGTTTTCCACCAAATATTTTCCTAAATCTTCACCAATAGCAACAGGATTTCCTTTTTTGTAACGCAACAAAGGAAAAATAACAACTGTGATATCACCTTCAAATTCTTTTCTAGTTGCTTGAAATTCTACTGTAGGAATTTCTATATTATATAATGCTAAAAAACCTTCTTTTACTTTGGTTTCTATGGTATTTTGAATATTCATTTACGTGGAAAAATTGAATTGCAAAACTAAGAATTTTATTTGTTTTTTTAGAGTAGAATTTATTAAAATTAAAGCTTTTTTAGTAGTTAATAATCAACAGCTTTATAGCTAATAAATTGTATTTTTGTATTATGGAAAAACGTTTAGAGCAATTACCCAAATTAGCACAAGATGCCCAGAAAGAAAACAAAAAGTATTTTGCTAGTTTAAAAAAAAGAACTCCTAAAAATTTAGATTATGTAATGCAAGAATTGCATAATGCAGAATTTGAAAAAACAGATTGTTTAGATTGTGGTAATTGTTGTAAAACTACAAGCCCTATTTTTATTGATAAAGACATAAAACGAATTTCTAAACATTTAAAAATGAAGGTAGCAGATTTTGTAGATACCTATTTAGAAAGAGATAAAGACGATTTTATGGTCTTAAAAACAGCACCTTGTTCTTTTTTAGATGAAAAAGATAACTCTTGTTTAATTTATGATGTAAGACCTAAAGCTTGTGCTGAATATCCGCATACAGACAGAAGAAAATTTATCCAAATTACAGATTTAACGGTTGCAAATACCTTTGTTTGTCCTGCAACTTTTAGTATAGTAGAAGCTCTAAAAGAAAGAATTCCAATGACTTCTAATAAAAAGATAAGAAGAAAATAGTATTTTAGTAAAAAATTAAACGAATTTTGGAAACTATTTTTAATTATTTTGAAACCATACCTTCCTCTCATAGAAGTGTAATATTAGTAGGAGGCTTAACTTTTTTTTGGATGTTAGAAGGTGCTATTCCTTTATTTAAATTCGATTATAAAAAATGGCAACATGCCATACCTAACTTATTTTTTACGTTAACCACGGTTATTATAAATTTTGCATTGGCTTTTCTGCTTTTAAAAACTGCTGATTGGGTTTCTGTAACTAATTTTGGAATTATTAATTGGTTACCAGAAATGCCACTTTGGTTGTATGTAGTTTTAGGTGTGTTGTTTTTAGATTTTTTTGGTGCGTATTTAGCGCATTATGTAGAGCATAAAATACCAACATTATGGATGGTTCATTTGGTACATCATTCAGATCATAAGGTAGATACAACTACTGCTAACAGACATCATCCTATAGAAAGTATTATTCGTTTTGCGTTTACTTTATTAGGTGTTTTTGTAGTAGGTACACCTATTGCTATTGTATTTATTTATCAATCTATGTCTTTGGTTTTTACGCAGTTTACACATGCAAATATTAAAATGTCTCCTAAAGTAGATAAGTTTTTAAGCTATTTTATAGTTTCTCCAGATATGCATAAAATACATCATCATAATATGCTACCTTATACAGATTCAAATTATGGGAATATTTTTTCTATTTGGGATCGAATTTTTGGTACCTATCTAGAATTAGATAGAGAAAAAATTATCTATGGTGTAGATACATTTCCTGATGAAGCTAAAAACTCTTCATTAAAAGAATTATTAAAACAACCTTTTCAAGGATATAGAAAACCCACAGGAGTTGAAAAGAGTTAAAATTTTGTTGTTCTTACTAAGGTAGGAATAATATATTTATTCATAAATCAAATACTGTTTCCTGATTTTTTTAAACTCCTCCAAACCTTTTGCCCAAGTTTTTCTTATTTCTTTTTCAGACAAACCTTGCTCAATTTGTTCTTGTAGTTTTTTGTTTCCAGCATGAATGGTAAAAGTGCTTCCAAAGAATTTTTCTGTTTTAGGAGTTTGTTTATATGCATTCATTAAAAAAGACAAATCTATTTTAGATAAATGTTTGTAATTTCTTAAATCAACACCATAACACAAATTATTTTTATGTTTTGGGTATTTGGCACCTTCATTAGCTAGTGGTGTGTAACTAAAATCATTTTTCTTAAAAAACGGTGCTCCATATCTTTGAAACTGAAACTCGGTTCCACGTCCTGCGTTTATGGTGGTTCCTTCAAAAAAACCTAAACTAGGGTAGAGGTTTATGCTTTTGTCATTTGGTAAATTAGGTGAAGGTTTTATTGGTAAACTATAAGTGGAATTATGTGTGTAATTTTCTAAAGGAATCACTTTTAAATCACACTGAATATTATTTTTTAACAATTTTTTTCCATTTATCATTTGCCCAAATTCGCCAATGGTCATTCCATATACAACAGGCACAGCATGTTTACCAACAAAACTAGAATGTTCCATTTCTAAAACAGGACCATCAATATAATGCGCATTTGGATTAGGTCTGTCTAAAATTAGTACAGGAATACCGTTTTCTGCACAAGCTTCCATCACATAGTGTAAAGTAGAAATATAAGTATAAAAACGCACACCTACATCTTGAATATCAAAAACAACAACATCTATACCTTTTAATTGAGCTGTAGAAGGTTTTTTACTTCTCCCATGTAAAGATAAAATAGGTAAGCCCGTTTTTGCATCAAAACCATCTTTTATAAGTTCTGCAGCATCGGCTTTTCCTCTAAAACCATGTTCTGGAGAAAATACTTTTTTTACTTTGATATTCAAAGAAAGTAAACTGTCTACTATATGTGTATACTCCCAACTTTCAACATTAGATTTCCCACGTTTCCCAATTACCGAAGTTTGATTGGCTACTACAGCAACATTTTTTCCTTTCAAAACATCTAAATACAAGCTAGTTTGTTCTGCTCCTGTTTTTAAAACCGAATCTTTTACAAAACCTTGTACTTTAAACTTAGAATTTTGAACTTTTTGCCCACAAGAAATCAACTGAAAATTCAATAATAGAAATAAGAATAAATATGTACTTTTGAAAGGTTTAAAAATCATTATCAATTTGAATTACGAGTTATTTCTTGCAAAACGCATTATTGCTGGTAAAAAGTATAAAAATAGTATATCCTCTCCAATAATAAAAATTGCGATTACAGCCATTGCATTGGGTATTATTATCATGCTAATTGCTGTTGCCACTGCCTCTGGTTTGCAAAGTAAAATTCGCGATAAAATGGCAGGTTTTAAAGGCCATGTTCAAATTGTGAATTATGATAATAACAATTCTGATGTTTCCATATCTCCCATAAGTAAAGAACAAGATTTTTATCCAGAAATTCCAACTATAGAAGGGATTAAAAACATCCAAGTATTTGCTAGCAAAGGAGGTCTTATAAGAACAGATACTAGTTTTGAAGGAATTGTTTTTAAAGGCGTTTCTTCTGATTATGATTGGACCTTTTTTAAAGAGTATTTAATTGCAGGTAAATTACCAGATTTTAATCAAAAAAGAACAAGAGATGTGTTATTATCTCAAACCATTATCGATCGTTTACAATTAAAGTTGAATGATACCATTACCGCCACTTTTTTAAAATCATCAAAAAGTAAATTACCTTCAAACAAAAAATACATAATTACAGGTATTTATAATTCTGGTTTTGCTCAGTTTGATAAAAATATCATGATTGGTGATATTAGAGAAGTGCAGCAACTGAATAAATGGACAGACAATCAAGTGGGTGGTTTTGAGGTTTTATTAGATAGTTTTGATGATATTCAACAAAAAACCGAAGAAATTTACAAAGAAGTAAGTCTAACATTAAATGCTAAAAGTATTGTAGATACCTACCCTGCAGTATTTGATTGGATTAAACTTTTTGATAATAATGTATGGTTTATAATTGGAATTATGATTTTAATTGCTGGTATAAATATGATAACTGCTTTGTTAGTACTTATTTTAGAACGTGTACAAATGATAGGTATTTTAAAAGCTTTAGGAAGTAACAATGGTAGTATTAGAAAAGTATTTTTATACAATGCTACCTACTTAATTTTAAAAGGACTTTTTTGGGGTAATTTAATTGGACTGTTTATGATTGGTATACAACATTACTTTAAGTTAATTGCCTTAAATCCAGAAACATATTATGTAACAACAATGCCAGTACAGATTTCTTTATGGGCAGTTTTTTTATTAAATATTGGTACCTTGGTTTTGTGTGTTTTAATGCTGATTATTCCATCTTATATTATTACAAAAATAAACCCATCTAAGTCTATTAAATTTGCTTAAAAAGCTATAAATCTTCTGTAAACCAAGCAAAATTTTCTAATATAATTTTATCTTTATTTTCTTCTATATGCTTTTTAAAAGCTTTGGCAACTAAAGACAAATTTTTAGATTTTAACCAAATTAAATTCCAATTAGTTTCTATAGGTAGGTTTTTAATATTTAAAATTTGTAAATCGCCATTTTGTAATTCGTTTTTTAAACCAATTATGGGCATAATAGAAATGCCTAGACCTGCAATAACAGCTTGTTTTACAGCTTCATTAGAGGTAAGTTCCATTTTCTTTTGAACTTCTATTTTGTGTTTTACTAAAAAGCGTTCCATGGCCAAACGTGTTGCAGAACCAGGTTCTCTAAAAATAAAAAGAGATTTGTTAAGATCCTTTGTTTGAAGCTCTTTTTTAGGAATTGTAAAGTTTTTATTAGCAACAAAATAGAGTTTGTTTTTCATTAATTCTATACGTTCTATGTTTAATTTTCTGGGGATGGTAGAAACCATTGCAAAATCACATTCGTTATTTTCTAAGCTTCTAATTACAGACATTTTATTGGTTACATCCATCGTTAAATCTACTTGTTCATGCTGTTTTATAAAATTTGTTAAAAAAAAGGGCATAGTATATTTAGCTGTAGAAACAATAGAGATTTTTATTTTGCCAGCTAATTTACCTTCAAATAAAGCAGATTTATAGTTTATAGAGGCTACTTCTTCTAAAATTTTACCAGCAGTAGCTGCTATTTCTTCGCCAAATTCTGTGATATATAATTTTCTTCCAACCACTTCAAAAAGTGGCAATTTAAACTGATCTTGAAAATTTTTAAGTTGTATAGAAACAGCGGGTTGTGTTAAAAAAAGCTTTTCAGATGCCTTAGTAACACTTTTAACTTCTGCTATTTTGCTAAATATTTCTAATTGATGTAAAGTATATTTCATAAAAAATATTTATGTTTTATATAATAAATATAAATAAAAATATATAAAAAAAACATCATTTCTTTGTAAAAAATAAAACACGCCACAAAAGATTATTTAAAATAAAAGAAAGAAGCAATTTTTTAAATCAATAAACTGTCATATAATTTGATCGTCTTTTATGAATACAATTAATTATTTATCAGGTAGTTATTCTGCTTGTTTTTCTGTAAAATATCTAAGTTTACCATTATTATAAAATTAAATTATGAACACCTTCACTGTAGAAAAAACAAAAAAAACATCTAAAAATACAAATCAACAATTAAAATTAATTGATGGCACATTCACAAAAAGAGAGGCTATAAACATTATTAATAATGTTGTTGATGTAAAATTAAACTTTCACAAATTACAAAGGCTCTCTAAAACAGAAGGTAATATTAATGATGCTTGCGAGTATGATAACTCTAGAATTGCAGAATTAATCGATGAAAGAGCAGATTTAAAATCCTTTTTAAAAGCTTTAAAAACAAACGATTGTAACATAAAGATATCTAGTACAATACATGTTACTATAGAAGAATAATTTCATTGTTAAATGTTGAATTTTGGTAGGAAAGACTCTCTTTTAAAGGCTTTCCTACTTTTTTTACGCCAAATTTTTAAAAATGGACTTACATTATTTAGTAGATAACTTAACAAACCCTGCACTTTTGTTTTTCTTTTTAGGGCTTATTGCTGTCAACCTAAAAAGCGATTTAAAAATACCAGAAAACTCCTCAAAATTTATATCACTTTACTTATTACTTGCCATTGGTTTTAAAGGTGGGCAAGAATTAGCACACAGCATTATTACATCAGAAATTATTTGGTCTTTACTTTTTGGAGTGTTTCTTGCATTTTTAGTTCCCATTTATACCTACTTTATTTTAAGGCTCAAACTTAGTGTAGAAAATGCAGGAGCCATTGCAGCAGCCTATGGCTCTGTAAGTGCAGTAACTTTTGTAACTACCATTTCTTTCTTAGAAATGTCTAACATTCCATTTGGGGGGCATATGGTAGCAGTTATGGCATTAATGGAGGCACCTTCTATTATAATTGGTGTGCTTTTAATTTCTATTTATAATAAAGAAAAAAAGAAAAAAACCTCTTTTAAAAGTGTTATATACCACTCATTAACCAATGGAAGCGTAGTACTAATTATTGGGAGTTTGTTTGTAGGCTATTTTACAAACGACGCACAAGCAGCAGGTATAAAACCATTTACAACCGATATTTTTAAAGGTTTTTTAGCTGTTTTTTTATTAGATATGGGGATTACAAGTGGTCAAAAATTAAAAGCACTTATAAAAAAAGGTTGGTTTACACTTTCGTTTGCAATTATTATTCCAATTATAAATGGTTGTTTAGTAGCTGTAATTAGTAGTTACTTTATGGAAGAAGTTGGCAACAGGCTCTTAATGTCTATTTTAGCAGCAAGTGCCTCTTATATTGCAGTACCTGCAGCCATGAAATTAGCAGCACCCAAAGCAAACCCAGGTTTATACATACCAATGGCTTTGGCAATTACCTTTCCTTTTAACATTACTTTAGGCATGCCATTATATTTATACATTATTGGTGTTTGTTAAATATAATTTGGGCGTTACTTTGTCCTGAAAGCTTTTAGGGTAAAGTCGCGCTTTTTATTATATATATTATACTGAAACTCTTTTAGCTAAGGTTTTGTAAAAAAAAACAGCAAAATTAGACCTATTTTTAGATTGATAGCTAAAGAAAATTAGCTTGTTTTGGTAGATTTAGAAAGTGTTAATTATCAAGTTATTACAAGGTTTGATACCATTAGTGCTATGTAATTAAATTTAATTTGATAATACATTATAAAAAAACCATCTAATAAAGATGGTTTTTTTTGACTAACTAATTCAAATAATTTACACAATGAAAACAGTTTACTAAGTTGCTTTCATTTTATAAATATCAAACTGCGTGCCAAAAATTATTTTACATGAAATTTATAGATTTTTTATAAAAAAAATGATTCCCTAATTAGGAATCATTTTTATGTATAATTTATAAAGATTTATTTCTAAACAGCATGTTTATGTGCTTTGTAAGAAGAACGAACCAAAGCCCCGCTTTCTACATACATAAAGCCCATTTCTAGACCTAAAGTTTCGTATTTTTTAAATTGTTCTGGAGTGATAAATTCTTTTACAGGCAAATGCATTTTTGTAGGTTGTAAATACTGACCAATGGTAATAATATCGCAATTTACAGCACGCAAATCTTTCATGGTTTGTATTACTTCTTCTTCAGTTTCGCCTAAACCTAACATTAAGCCTGTTTTAGTTCGCATTCCGTTTTCTTTTAGGTATTTTAAAACCTCTAAACTTCGATCGTATTTTGCTTGTATTCTAACTTCTCTGGTTAACCTTCTAACAGTTTCCATATTGTGAGAAACTACTTCTGGATGCACTTCTATAATTCGGTCTATTTGTTTAGTGTTTCCTTGAAAATCTGGAATTAAAGTTTCTAAAGTAGTGTTTGGATTTGCTCTACGAATTGCATCCACAGTTTCTGCCCAAATAATAGAACCACCATCTTTTAAATCGTCTCTATCAACAGAGGTAATTACAGCATGTTTAATGCTCATAATTTTTATAGAACGTGCTACTTTTTCTGGTTCATCCCATTCTACAGTTTCTGGTCTTCCTGTTTTTACACCACAAAAACCACAAGAACGTGTACAAATATTTCCAAGAATCATAAAAGTTGCAGTTCCTTCTCCCCAGCATTCGCCCATATTCGGGCAACTACCACTTGTACAAATAGTGTTTAATTTATATTTATCTACCAAACCTCTAAGTTCTGTGTATTTTTTACCAACAGGTAATTTTACGCGTAACCATTTTGGTTTTTTTGGTTTTTCTGGAAGTATTACTGATGCTACAGCCATTGTCTTTTCATTTTTATCTTTGCAAAGATACAAAGGAAAGTTTTAAATACTTGTTAAAAACCAAATACTAAAACCAACCAAAAAAACAATACCCACAATACTTAATATTTTTAAATAAATTCCTGGTTGATGCTCTTTAGGAGTGTGTTTGCCTGTAATTAGTTTGTAATTTAAAATAGCATAAAAAGGTGCCGTTAAAAAAGATAGGATAGTAGCTACTTTTACCAATAGGCCCATATTTTCCATAAAGTACCTTAATATTAAAAAAGTACCTAGAAATAAAAAGAGAATCCAAAACCAGTAGCCATATTTAAACTGTTTTTTAAATAAGAGTTTGGTAGTTCTATTCATAGTTCTTGGTGATGCATCTAAAGTTGTAATCGTTGTGCTAAACATGGTTGTAAACGCAGCAATTGCAATAAAAATGTAAGAAAATTCACCTAAATTTTTGGTGTATAGCTCTATTAATTGTGAAGCAAATACCACTCCTTTATTAGAAAAAGTTACCCCAGATTTATACATTACCAAAGCACCTAAAAGCACAAAACAGATTCCTAGAAATAATGTGCTCATATATCCGATATTAAAATCCGAGACAGCATCTTTTCTTTTGGTACTTAAAACTGTGGTTTTATCTTTTTCTACAGACCAAATAGAGTGCCAAATAGAAATGTCTAAAGGTGCAGGCATCCAACCTAAAAAAGCAATTAAAAATGTTATTTCGGTGGCTCCAGAAGGTATAATTTGAGTAACATCAAAAGCTTCTTTAGAGCTAAATAGTGCTACTGTTACTGCTATTATAGTACTTACTGTAAGTATCATAATAATGTATTTCATCAAGTTGTCTAACAATCTATATTTACCAATAAGCAGAATAATTAAACTTATAAACATTAATAAGGTAGCCCATAAAACTAAATTATTTTCTACACTAAAAGCACCAAATAATTGAGATGCCAAACCTGCTGTTACAATAGTAACTGCTGCTTGTATGGTAAACATGGTGGCAAAGTTTAAAATGTAATAGGCAATTAATACGCCTTTACCTAATTTTTTATACCCATCTAACAAAGTTTCGCCAGTGGCAGCTGCATATCTTGGGCCAAATTGAAAAAAAGGATATTTAAATAAATGTACAAATAACAACGCCCAAATTAAGCCAAAACCAAATTCGGCACCAGCTTTGGTAGATTGCACTAAATGCGAAACACCAATGGCAGCGCCTGCAAATAATAACCCAGGACCTAAAGATTGTAAAAATGATTTTTTTACCACAATTTAATAATTGATTTATTCTGACTCTTTTGTTTTTTTAATTTTACTACTAATTTCTTTTGATAACTTCTGCTAACAACTTTTTAGCACGTAATAATTTTACTTTTACGTTGCTCATGGGTTCGTTAATTTGTTTAGAAATTTCTTTATAACTCAACTCTTGAAAATAGCGTAACTGAATTACTTCTTGGTATTTAGGTTTTAATTGCTTAATGTCTTTTAACAATTTTGCTAAATTCTGATCTCTAATAATTTTATCTTCAGGAGTTGGGTTTTCATCGATTACCAAATACACTTTTTCCTCTTGTTCTTTAGTAGTTTCTATAAAAATAGAACTATTTTTTTTTCGTAATAAATCGATATGAACATTTTTAGAAATAGCAATTAACCATGTTTTAAATACGTATTTATCATCAAAAGTATCAATTTTATCAAAGGCTTTAGAAAAGGTTTGTATGGTAATATCTTCAGAATCGTTTTCGCTTTTGGTCCGTTTTAATTGATAATTATAAACATCTACCCAAAAAGTATTTAACAAAAAACGAAATGCTGCTTGATTGCCTTCTTTTGCTTTATTAATATTTGTTTCGATGTTTTTTTTGCTTATTTCCAATGATTGGGTTTTGAAATAAAATTACGGGTAAATATACTAAAATGAAAGAATAGTAAACCAATTTTTGAAATTGGAAAAAAAAGACAATTTGATTTTTTTTATTTTTTAGTAAGAAGACTCATAACTAAAAATATTTTTATTTAAAATAAGCTGTAAACAGCACCAATTATTTCAATAGGTTATAAAAAGAATCAGTCTTTTCTATTTCTTTAAGATATTTTATGACACTAAAAATCTTGTAAAAAAAAGAGTTGGTAATTTGTGTTGCCACAAAAACTATAAATATCTAGAAAATTACAGGTAAAAACATAAAGAGAGGTAGATATTAGTTATGTTGTGGTTCTGAACAATTTTCAAATTGATCTGGTGTTTTACCACAAAAACCACAAGCTTCTCCATCTTTATTTAATATTGGGTTTTGGCTTGCACAAGTTCCTGCAAATTTACCGTCTTTTTTTGCCCAAATTTTTATGGCAATCCCAGCAACACCAATTGCTAATAAACCTAATGTAATGAGTAATAGTTTCATAAAATTTAATTCTAATACAAAGATACATATTCTTAGGTGGATGGTGAAAAAAATGTGATTTATTACAAGTAAAGTTTCTAAGATTTTATACAATTACATTCACTTCAATTTCTAAAGAAATTTTAAACTTTTCTAAAACTGTCTGTTGTATTTTTTTAGCAAGCTGATAAATTTCTGAGCCAGAAGCGGTTCCATAATTAACCAATACTAAAGCTTGTTTTTTATGAACGCCTGCATCACCAAAACGTTTGCCTTTAAAGCCACTTTGTTCTACTAACCAACCAGCAGGTACTTTTATTTCCGTTTCAGAAACTGCATAACTTGGCACACTTGGGTGTTCTTTTTGAAGTTCTAAAAATTGTGTTTTAGAAATTACAGGGTTTTTAAAAAAACTACCACTATTACCAATTTCTTTTGGATCTGGTAGTTTCGATTTTCTGATAGCAATAACAGCATCGGAAATATTTTTTAAAGATGGCTTAGAAATGTTTTTAGAGGCTAATTCAGTTTCAATAGCTCCATATGAAGTATTTAATTGATGGTTTTTCTTCGTCAACTTAAAACTAACCGCAGTTAAGATAACTTTGCCTTTTAAATCATTTTTAAAAATCGAATTTCTGTATCCAAATTGGCAGTCTTCATTAGAAAAAGTAAGTCTTTTACTTGTTTCAATTTCAATAGCTTCTACTTTGGTAATGGTGTCTTTTACTTCAACACCATAAGCACCAATATTTTGGATAGGACAAGTACCTACATTTCCAGGAATTAAAGATAGATTTTCAATTCCACCATAATTTTCGGCAATGCAAAAACGTACAAAATCGTGCCAGTTTTCTCCAGCATTTACAGTTATATAAACAAAATTATCATCTTCTCTATCAATAGAAATCCCTTTTATATCTATATGAACTACTAACTTTTCGATATCTTTTGTAAGTAACATATTACTTCCTCCAGATATTAAAAATAAGTCTTTTTCAACTTTTAAAAGCTGTTGTAAATCGTAATAAGAATTTATAGAAACAAAACGTTTTGCATTTACAGAAATACCAAACGTGTTGTAATTTTTAAGAGAGATGTTTTGTTGTGTATTCAATTAATTATTGGTTTGTATTTTTAAACGCAGTCATAAGGGTTTTAAGTACTCAATTATACTTGAGTAAATATTTTTATGAGTTGTATTGTTTTAAGGCTTTTGCTAAAATTTCTACAGAACGAATTAAGTTTTCTTTATTTAAAACATACGCCATTCTTATTTGATTTTTACCTTCTCCTTTAGTTGAGTAAAATCCACTTGCAGGAGCCACCATAACTGTTTGCTTATTGTCGTTAAAACTTTCTAAAATCCATTGTGCAAAATGGTCTGTATCTTTAACAGGTAGTTCTGCAACACAATAAAAAGCACCTTTAGGTTTGGCTACTTTAATGCCATCAATGTTTTCTAAAGCTTTAATTAAAGTGTTTCTTCTGTCTACATATTCTTTAGTTACATTATCAAAATAACTTTGTGGTGTGTCTAAAGCAGCTTCACTAGCTATTAATGCATATGTTGGTGGACTTAAACGTGCCTGCGCAAATTTTATTGCTGTTTTTATAAATGTTTTATTTTTAGAAACAACACACCCAATTCGTGCACCACACATACTGTACCTTTTAGACACAGAATCTATCACTATTGCGTTTTCTTCTAAGCCTTCTATAGAAAGCACAGAAGTATGTTTTAAGCCATCGTAGGTAAATTCTCTATATACTTCATCAGCAATTAAAAATAAATCGTGTTTTAAAACCATTTTTTTTAATTTTTGTATTTCTTCTTCAGAATATAAATAACCTGAAGGATTACCTGGGTTACAAATTAAAATAGCTTTGGTTTTTGGTGTAATTAATTTCTCGAAATCTTCAATTTTTGGGAGTGCAAAATTATTTTCAATTTTAGAAATAACAGGTACTACTTTTACTCCAGAAGCTGTAGAAAAACCATTGTAGTTTGCATAAAATGGTTCTGGTATGATAATTTCGTCTCCAGGATCTGTAATACTACCCATAGTAAATAGCAGTGCCTCTGAGCCACCTGTGGTTGTGATAATATTGTCTGCAGTTACATTTATGTTGTTTTTAACATAATACTTTGCCAATTTGGTTCTATATTCTTCAGAACCTTCGGAACGTGCATAAGAGAGTGTTTCAATTTTGTTGTTTTTAACTGCATCTAAGGCAATTTGTGGCGTTTTTATATCAGGTTGCCCAATGTTCAAATGAAAAACATGAACTCCTCTTTTTTTAGCATCTTCTGCATAAGGTACCAGTTTTCTTATTGGAGATTCTGGCATTTGAGTACCTTTTTTAGATATTGATGGCATAAAAGTATAATATATTGGTTTCTGCAAATTTGCAAAAATAATTCCACTTTTTTTAGGAAATGTAACAATCTTTAAAGGTTAAAGTTTTATAAAATTTAGATAAATGCAAAAGTTAAATCGTAAATTTGAGTAGAACCCAATATGCTATTCAATTTGTTTAAAAAGTATCTACTATTTTTTTTTGGTATTCTCCTTTTAGGCTTTAATGTAAACGCTCAAGATGGTTTTCGTTTATTAAACAAGTCTGATCTAAAAGAATCTATTAAATTTAAACTAGTAAATAACCTAATTATTGTTCCTTTAGAAATTAATGGCAAAGAACTCTCTTTTATTCTAGACACTGGTGTAAATAAAACAATTATTTTTAATTTATCTGAAAATGATAGTATAGGTCTGTTAAATACAGAAAAAATTTTATTAAGAGGTTTAGGTGGTGGAGATGCTGTTGAGGCAATACTTTCAAAAAATAACAATTTAAAAATTAAAAATCTAATAGGCTACAATGAATCTGTTTACGTTATACTGAAAGATTTTTTTGATTTATCTAGTAAAATGGGTACTACAATACATGGTATTATTGGCTATAATTTGTTACGAAATTTTGTGGTAAAAATTAACTATAGAACAAAAAGAATACACTTTTACAATCCAAAAAAATATCAGATTAAAAAATGTAGAAGATGCGAAATTTTGCCCATTCAATTTCATTTAAAAAAGCCTTACATAGATGTAAATATTCAATTAGATACTGTAGGTTATAAATTAACCAAAGTTAAAATGTTAGTAGATTCTGGTGGTAGTGATGCTATTTGGTTATTTGAAAACTCTAAAAAAAATATAAAAACTCCAAAATTATTTTTTAATGATATTTTGGGGGAAGGTTTAAGCGGCACTATTTATGGTAAAAGAAGTAGAATACCTAAACTAAAAATTGGAAAGTTTGAAATAGAAGAACCCACTGTATCTTTTTTAGATTCTGCATCTACCAGAAATGCAAGAACTTTTAAGCAAAGAAATGGTAGTATTGGAGGTAGCGTTTTAAAAAGATTTAAGGTTTGGTTAGATTATAGAAACCGCAAAATTATGTTAAAGAAAAACGTTTCTTTTAAAGACGGTTTTAACTATAATATGTCTGGTTTAGATGTCGTTTACAACGGTAAGCAATTGGTAAGAGAAAAAACAACAAATAAAATTTTAGATTCTGGCAATCGAGATATAAACAAAAATAATACTATTTCTTTTGTAACTAATTTCTTTTATAAATTTAAACCTTCTTATAAAATTAAAACAGTTATCCTTAATTCTCCTGCAGGTAAAGCTGGTTTAAAAGCAGGGGATATTATTTTAAAAATTAATAGAAAACCAGCTTATTCTTTCACTTTGAGTGAAATATTTTACAAGTTTCAAGAAAAAAACAATAAAAAAATAAGTATTACAATAGAAAGAAACGAACTTGTAAAAACTTATAAATTTCGTTTAAGAAAAAGAATTTAATTTTCTTTAGACAGTAGGCTCTTTTCTTTTTCTAAAGGAACACTCTCTGTAACATTCCCTTTAATTGTTACTGCTTTTCTTGTAATTTTAGCATTAGAAAATATGGTTATTTTTTTATAAAAACCACCTAAAATTTTGGTGTTGTAAGATACTTTAATTTCACCTTTTTCACCAGGCATAATTGGTTTTTCTGGTTTTTTAGGGACTGTACAACCACAAGAAGATTGTATTTTTGTTATTACTAAAGGTTCATTACCAATATTTGTAAAAACAAATGTTTTCTCTCCATTAGAACCTTTTGCTATTTTTCCATAATCAATAGTTTCCTTTTCAAATTTAAATTCTTGAGAATGTATCGAAACAGTAATAAATAATGCCACTAAAAAAATTCCAAATGCTTTCATGTTTTTTTAATTTATTTTGTAAAATTAATATTAATTTTTTGTTCTAAAAAATCAAGCTCTAATTTTCTCTACAAAATTAGATAATTGTATTTTTGTCGATTAAATATCAAAAAGAATACCAAAGTATGACAATTCCATCTAAATATGATGCAAGTAAAGTAGAAGATAAATGGTATGATTACTGGATGAAAAACAATTATTTTCATTCAACACCAGATGAAAGAGAACCTTATACCATTGTAATTCCACCTCCAAATGTAACAGGTGTCTTGCATATGGGGCATATGTTAAACAATACAATACAAGATGTATTAATTAGACGTGCACGTTTATTAGGTAAAAATGCATGTTGGGTTCCTGGTACAGACCATGCATCTATTGCAACAGAAGCAAAAGTAGTGGCCAAATTAAAAGAACAAGGTATTTCTAAAAACGACTTAACTCGTGAAGAATTTTTACAACATGCTTTTGATTGGAAAAACGAATATGGAGGTAAAATATTAGAGCAATTAAAAAAGCTAGGGGCTTCTTGTGATTGGGAAAGAACAGCTTTTACCATGGATCCAGAAATGTCTGAATCTGTAATTAAAGTTTTTGTTGATTTGTACAATAAAGGATTAATTTACAGAGGTTATAGAATGGTAAATTGGGATCCAGAAGCAAAAACCACCTTATCTGACGAAGAAGTAATTCATGAAGAAAGACAAGGAAATTTATATTATTTAGAATATAAAATTGAAGGTTCTACAGATACTTTAACCATTGCAACTACAAGGCCAGAAACCATTTTTGGAGATACAGCAATTTGTATCAACCCTAATGATGAGCGTTTTACACATTTAAAAGGTAAAAAAGCAATTGTACCACTTTGTGGAAGAATTATACCTATCATTGAAGATGAGTATGTTGACTTAGAATTTGGTACAGGTTGTTTAAAAGTAACGCCAGCTCATGATGAAAATGATAAAAACTTAGGAGACAAACACCATTTAGAAGTAATCGATATTTTTAATGATGATGCTTCTTTAAATTCTTTTGGATTGCATTATGCGGGTAAAGATAGATTTGTTGTAAGAAAAGAAATCGCTAAAGAGCTTGAAGCAAAAGGTATTTTGACTAAAACAGAAATACATACCAATAAAGTTGGTACTTCAGAAAGAACCAAAGCAGTAATCGAACCTAGATTATCTGACCAGTGGTTTTTAAAAATGACAGATTTAGCAAAACCCGCTATAGAGGCTGTTTTAGGTGATGACAATAACATTAACTTAGTGCCTAAAAAGTTCGAAAACACCTATAGACACTGGATGGAAAATATTCGAGATTGGAATATTTCTCGTCAACTTTGGTGGGGACAACAAATACCAGCCTATTATTTTGGTGATGGTAAAGAGGATTTTGTAGTTGCAGAAAACATTGAACAAGCATTAGTTTTAGCTCAAGAAAAAACTAAAAACGATAAATTAACAACCAAAGATTTAAAGCAAGATGAAGATGCTTTAGATACTTGGTTTTCTTCTTGGCTTTGGCCAATGAGTGTTTTTGATGGAATTAGAAACCCAGAAAACGAAGAAATTAAATACTATTACCCAACAAACGATTTAGTTACAGGACCTGATATTTTATTTTTCTGGGTAGCTAGAATGATTATTGCTGGATATGAATATAAAGATGAAAAACCTTTTAAAAATGTTTATTTAACAGGTCTGGTTCGTGACAAACAACGTCGTAAAATGTCTAAATCTTTAGGGAATTCACCAGACGCCTTAAATTTAATAAAAGAGTTTGGTGCAGATGGTGTAAGGGTTGGGCTTTTATTAAGTGCTCCTGCAGGAAATGATATTTTATTTGACCAAGATTTATGTCAACAAGGAAAAGGATTTGCTAATAAAATTTGGAATGCTTTTAGGTTGATAAAAGGTTGGGAGATAGATGAAAATTTAGCACAACCAGAAACCGCAAAAATTGGTTTGGCTTGGTACGATGCCAAGTTTAATAAGGCTTTGACAGAAATAGAAGATCATTTTTCTAAATACAGGTTGTCTGATGCTTTAATGACTATTTATAAATTAATTATGGACGATTTTTCGTCTTGGTTATTAGAGATAGTAAAACCAGCATATCAGCAACCTATAGATGCAAAAACCTATCATGCAATTATAGAGGTTTTAGAAAATAATTTAAAAGTATTGCATCCATTTATGCCATTCTTAACAGAAGAAATTTGGCAATATATAACTGATAGAACTCCAGAAGAAGCTTTAATTGTTGCAAAATATCCTACTCAAAAAGAGTTTGATGCACAAATAATTTCAAGTTTTGAAGTTGCAACAGATGTGGTTTCTGGAATTAGAACCATTAGAAAAGAAAAAAATATTTCTTTTAAAGATGCAGTAGAATTGTTTGTAATAGATAATGATAAGCTAACCAAACAATTTGATATTGTAGTTCAGAAATTAACAAATACAAGTACAATAAATTACATTTCAGAAAAAGTAGAAGGTGCTTCTTTTAGAGTAAAATCTAACGAATATTTTGTACCAATTTCTATAGAAAATATAGATGTAGAAGCAGAGATTGAAAAACTATCTGCAGAATTAAAAAGAGCACAAGGCTTTTTAGTAGGTGTTCAAAAGAAATTATCTAACGAGCGTTTTGTTTCTAACGCACCAGAAAAAGTAATTGCTTTAGAACGTAAAAAAGAAGCTGATACTTTGGCGAAAATAGAAACTATTATCAATAGTTTAAATGGTTTAAAGTAAGTGTAAAAAAAAGGCTCACAATTGTGAGTCTTTTTTTATTTGATAATTTTTTTTCTTCGTTTTTTAAAATACATAATTATAAAAGTTGATTATTTGTTTTTCTAATCAAATCAAAATTAGAAAATAAACAAGCCTATTTTTAGCGCTATTCATTTAAATATTATCTTTGCTGCTTATAACAAGCTGTATATGAAAATTATTGCAATGATTCCTGCACGTTACAGTGCAAGCCGTTTTCCAGGTAAATTAATGAAAGACTTAGGAGGTAAATCTGTGATTTTAAGAACCTATGAAGCTGCTTTAAATACAGAACTTTTTGATGAGGTTTATGTCGTTACAGATTCAGAAATTATTAAAGAAAACATTACAAATGCGGGTGGTAATGCAATTGTTAGTAAAAAAGAGCACGAATGTGGTTCTGATAGAATTGCAGAAGCTGTAACAGATATTAATACAGATATAGTAATAAATGTGCAAGGAGATGAGCCTTTTATAGACAAAACATCTTTATCTAAATTGATAGAAGTTTTTAAAGCCGATACTAAAAACGAAATAGACCTAGCTTCTCTAAAAGTTCAAATTACCAATAAAAAAGATATAGAAAATCCTAATAATGTAAAGGTCATTACAGATGTTAACAACTTAGCAATCTATTTTTCTAGAAGCGTAATACCTTATCATAGAGATGCAACTATCAATGTAAAATATTACAAACACAAAGGTGTTTATGCGTTTAGAAAACAAGCGTTGTTAGATTTTTATAACACACCAATTACCCCTTTAGAAGCTGCAGAAAAAATAGAAGCAATTAGATACCAAGAAATTGGTAAAAAAATTAAAATGGTAGAAACTACTGTTGAAGCTGTAGGTATAGATACTCCTGAAGATTTAGAGAAAGCCAAACAATATTTAAACCTTTGATTTATGAATAAGCATATTAAAGTAATAGCTTTTGATGCAGATGATACTTTATGGGTAAACGAAACGTATTTTAGAGAGGCAGAAGAAGAGTTTGCCAAATTGTTGTCTAAATACGAAACCAAAAATAAAATAGATCAAGAATTATTTAAAACAGAAATTAAAAACTTGCCAATTTATGGTTATGGTATAAAGGGGTTTGTACTTTCTATGATAGAGTGCGCTTTAGAGCTTTCTAACTACAAAATAAAGCAAACGACACTAGAAAAAATAGTTGATATTGGTAAAGAAATGCTAGAAAAACCCATAGAATTATTAGATGGAGTAGAAGAGGTGCTTAAAAAATTACAAGGAAAATACAAATTAATTGTTGCTACAAAAGGAGATTTATTAGACCAAGAAAGAAAGTTAGAAAAATCGAATCTTTTAAAATATTTTCATCATATAGAGGTAATGAGTGATAAAAAAACAAAAGATTATAAAAAAATTATACAACACTTAGAAATAGCGCCCAAAGAGTTGTTAATGGTTGGTAACTCTTTAAAGTCAGATGTTTTGCCTTTATTAAAAATAGGGGCTTCTGCCATTCATATTCCTTTTCATACAACTTGGGTGCATGAGCAGGTAAGTGCAAATGAGCAACAAAATGCAGACTATGTTACTTTAAGAAATATCAAAGAACTTTTAACGCTTATTTAAATAAATACCCTAAATTTGTAGCTTTAAAACAATCGAGATTATGGCAAGTATAAAAAACTTAAAAAAAGATATTAATTATACCTTAGGTGATATTATTGGTTATGCAACCGAAAAAGTAGACCTAAAAGGAGATAATAAAAAAGTAGAAGCAATTGTAGATGAAACTATTACTACGTTTGATGAGTTAATTACAAAAATTAACCAAAAAGGGGTAGAAAATAAAAAAGCTCATTATAAAGCAGTTAGTGCAGCGTTAGAAAAAAAAGCAAATGCTCTGTTAGAAAAAGTGAACAAGATATAAATTAACACTTTTTAAATATTTTTTAACGACCATCAATTTTTAATTGATGGTTTTTTTATTAAATTTGATTAAATATTATACTAAATAGAACACCATTTACGTTATAATTTAAATCAATAATTACTATGGCTAGAGCAATGTTTGAATACACTAAGACTGTATTAAAAAAAGTAAGCTTTAACTCAGATTTGTTCTGTAAAGAATTAGAAAAATCACTAAAAAGGTTGTTACCTTATGAAATTGAAGAACTAACCATTTGGGTAAAGCAATTTACAGCAAACAAACCAGAATTAAATGTTTGTATGACATTAATAAAAAAAGAGGCTTTTTAGAAGCCTCTTTTTTAGTTGATATAATCATATAATAATTTTTTTATTCTTTAGGTCTTCTTCCTCTACCATATTTACGCATTAGTTTTCGAGTAAACTCTCTTTCAGAAAGCTGAAGCCTCATTAATTTTTTATAACTTAAAAATTTAGAGGCATCTTTTAAAAAACGTTCTTTTTCTAAAACTGTTTTTCGTTCTAAATCTAATTTTAAACTTAAAAAGTCTTTTGCTTCTTCTTCATTTAAATTATTAAAACTACCAACTTGTTTCATTCTTCTATTGATTTCAGACCTTCCTTTATCACTATATAACTCTAATTTTTCTTGATGTATATTGTAAAGTGGCCAAAACTTTTCTGCTTCTAAAGAGGTAAGTTGTAATTCTTGAGTTAAAAAAGCAATTTTAAGCGCTTTAATTTTTTGTCTACTTTTTTTTCGATCTTGCCCAAAAGAGTAAAAAACCGATAGAAACATTGCTATAATTAATAAATATTTTTTCATCTTAATATAATTCGTTTATTATAGAGGTATTGTCTGTGTTTATAATGTATTCTTCTATTTCATCATTTTTTAAATCTGTAAAAACAAATTCGTTTTCGCCTAAAATATTTGTATTTAATGTATTTACAAAATCTTCATTAAAAAGTTCAACATTGTTTTCTAAAACCCAATTTTCTATATCTGTGTTTACTAAGTTGTCAAAACTTAATTTATCTGCATTAGAAAAGTTAAAAAAGTTGATGCTAAAAAACAAAAGAACGCATGCTGCAGCTGCATAAGGTATTGCATTTAAAAACCTTTTTTTAAGTAAAATTACTTTGGGTTCTTTTTTCTCAACGGTTTGTTTTAAAATAATATCATCAATGTTATCTAAATAATTATCAGGTGCTTTAAAACCAGTTTTTTTAGGTAGCTTGTCTTCTTTTAAAAATAATGTAAGGTTATCATCTACATCGTTAATATAATCTTTAGGTGCAGTAAATCCTGTAGTTTTATTTACTACAGATTTTAAAAACTCCTCGCTATTTTTATAATTATTTTTCATGGTATTATTTAGACCTTTTCTTATAATAAAAGTTTAATTGGTTTTGTTTTTTATATAATTTTCTATTTTTTTAACTGCGTGAAAATAAGAGGCTTTTAGCGCTCCAACACTAGTTTCTAATATTTCTGAAATTTCATTATATTTCAGTTCTTCAAAATATTTCATATTAAAAACTAATTGTTGTTTTTGTGGTAATGTTGCTATAGCTTTTTGTAAAATTAGCTGAATCTCATCACCAGAAAAATATACATCGCTTTCTAATGTAGATGCCAATTGTTCTTGCATTTCAGAAATGTCTATATTTCTTTCTTTGGCACGTTTATTTAAAAAAGTAATAGACTCATTTGTAGCAATTCTATACATCCAAGAAAATAATTTACTTTTTTGATTAAACTTGTCTAAATTTCTATATACTTTAATAAATGTATTTTGTAAAACATCATCTGCATCTTCATGGGAAATTACAATTTTACGTATATGCCAATACAAGCGTTCTTTATAGAGTTTTATTAATACTCTGTACGCTTTTTCTTTGGTAACAACACTTTTTAGTTGCTCAATTAAAACAGTTTCATCTGTCAACTACTCTTTTTTTAGTTTAGACAAAATGTTTTTAGAAAGGTTTAATTTTGATAACTATTTTTTTACTTTAGTTCTAGAGTAGCCAAATAATCTTTTTTGTTTTATTATTTCGGGTATCCCTTCTGGTAACATTTCTTCCCAACCTTTTTCGCCATTAATAATCATTTTTAAAACAGTTCTAGAAAAAATATCTAAAATGTCTTTATCAATGTTATCAATATTAATTAAACGCCCATTATTTTTAAAGAACTTGTACAATTCTTTCATTCGTGGGTGTACTTTAAGGTTTTCGCTATTAATATACTCTCCAGATTTTTGATCATGATAAGGGTACATATATACTTTTAAATCTCTATAAAATAATTTACCAAAAGCCTCTAAAATACCACCACTTAAGTTTCGGTAATATTTTTCATCAAAAATCTGAATTAGGTTATTCACCCCCATGGCAAGTCCCATTCTTTCTTTGGTAAACTCACTAAAATATTCTACTAATTTAAAGTATTGTTGAAAGCTAGTAATCATCACGTTTTGCCCCAAAGAACAAAGTAATTCTGCTCTATCTAAAAAGTCTCTTTCGTTAATCTTACCTTCTGCTGTTAAGTTACTTAAGGTAATTTCAAAAATAATTTGTGTTTTACTTTCATCAACTTTTTTTTCGTCTAAAAAGAGTTTTTTAGATTTTTCAAACATATCCATATTAACTTTTGTAACAGGTCTAAAGCTACCTCTTAAAGCCAATATGTTTTTTTTGTATAAAACTTGTGCGGGTAATAGATTGTTTCCATCAGGACCAAACATAACAGCATTTGTCATTCCGTTTTTAAGCAGTTGTAAACTCATTAAACGATTATCGACATACATAAAACGTGGACCAGAAAAATTAATCATATCAATTTCTAACTGATCGTTACTTAAATTATGATAAAAAGATTTTACTAATTCTTTAGGGTTATCATTTAAGTAAAAAGCCCCATAAATTAAATTTACCCCTAAAACGCCTAAGGTTTCCTGTTGCAAACGTGCATCAGTTTCTTTAAAACGAAGGTGTAAAATAATTTCGTTGTAACCTTCTAATGGATCTAGTTGAAAGCGAATACCAACCCAACCATGTCCTTTAAATTTTTTTGCAAAATCTATAGTGGTTACTGTGTTTGCGTAACTGAAAAATAATTTATCAGGGTGTTTTTGTCTACTAAGTCTGTCTTCAATTAAATCAATTTCGTGCCCTAGCATTTTTTTTAAACGAGGTTGCGTAACATAACGTTTGTCGTCTTCAACACCGTAAATAGCGTCAGAAAAATCTTTATCGTAAGCACTCATCGCTTTTGCAATTGTACCAGAAGCGGCACCAGATCTAAAAAAATTACGTGCAGTTTCTTGTCCTGCACCAATTTCAGAAAAAGTTCCGTAAATATCTGAGTTTAAGTTTATTCTAAGTGCTTTGCTTTTAGTAGTTGGTACACTACTTATTTTTTGATCTCCCTTTAAAGAAATAGCCATAAATGTCTTTTTAATAATCCTAACAAATGTAAGGAATAAGTGTGCAATCAGTCAATTTTTATCTTATTTTTGTTTGTATGAAAACTGATAAAAAACTGTTAAAACTCACTTTTTTAGGTACAGGAACTTCGCAAGGTATTCCTATGATTGCAAGTAATGATCCTGTGTGTTTATCTACAGATACCAAAGACAAACGTTTGCGCTCTTCTGTTTTAATTTCTTACGGAGATAAAAATTACGTTATAGATTGTGGTCCTGATTTTAGGCAACAAATGTTAAGAGAAAATATACAGTTGGTAAATGGGGTCTTATTTACCCATGAACATGCAGATCACACAGCTGGTTTAGATGATTTACGCCCCTATTGTTACAAAATTGGTGAAATGCCAATCTACTTATGTCAGAGAACTTTGGCGAGTTTAGAACAACGGTTTCAGTACATTTTTTCTGTAGAAAATAGATATCCAGGAGCTCCAAGTGTAACTCCCAATATTGTAAAAAATGATTCCTTTTTTATAGATGATTTAAAAATTACGCCCATACAAGTATTGCATGGTAACTTACCCATTTTGGGCTATAGAATTAACGACACTGCTTATTTAACAGATGTGAAAAGTATTACGGCAGAAGAAAAATCAAAGTTAAAAGATTTAGATATCTTGATAGTAAATGCGTTAAGAATTGATAAACACCCCACACATTTTAATTTAGAGGAAGCTTTAGGTTTTGTTAAAGCTCTGCAGCCTAAAAAAACTTATTTTACGCACATTAGTCATAAGTTAGGTTTTCATAAAGAGGTTTCTAAAAAACTACCCAAAAATGTATTTTTAGCTTACGATGGTTTAAAGATACAAGCATAGGTATAATATAATATCTCTGTTAATTTCTTTTAAAAATGTAATTCCAAAGACTTACACAGCAGAAGAGTTTGTTTGAAAAATTGTTTTGGGTCTTTGATTTTCATAATTATGCTCACAACTTAAGACGAATATGACGTCGTTTTAATACTGAAACAAGTTCAGCACAAGTGACTTACATTCGGTGTTAACGAAGTTAAAGGTTTTTAAATTTAGAAACAAAATAAATTAAGTAGCTTAATACCAGCGTTTTTTCTTCTTTTTTGAAGCTGTAGATTTTCTACCTTTTTTATGTTTAGAAATAGTATTGGGTTGTTTTTTGGTGTGTTTTGGTTTTGCAATAGGGTAAGGATGATCTGTAATTACTTTAATCGTTTTTTCTAATACAGCCTCTATGTTTTTGATGTAAGAATTTTCATCTGGAGAACAAAAAGAAAATGCAATACCCGATTTTCCTGCTCTACCAGTTCTACCAATTCTGTGTACATAGGTTTCAGCAACATTAGGGATATCAAAATTAATAATAGCATCTACATTGCTAACATCTATACCACGTGCAGCCACATCTGTAGCGATTAAAATATGCGCTTTTTTGCTTTTAAAATCTTCAATAGCTTTGCTTCTAATGGCCTGTGTTTTATCACCATGAATACTAATAGCATTGTAACCATTTTTAAGCAAGGTTTGTTCTAATTTATCTACACCAAACTTGGTACGTCTAAAAATGATAATTCGTCCATTAATGGTGTTTCTAAGTAAATGTAAACACAAGTCTGTTTTATTCTTTTTGGGTAAATAATATAGTAATTGTCCGATATTTTTAACAGTAGCTTGTTCTGGGTGAATCTCTATTTTTATTGGATTTTTTAGAATAATATCCGATAATTCTACAATTTTATTGGGCATGGTTGCAGAAAAAAGAAGCGTTTGTTTCTTTTTGGGGCATAAACTTTCAATTTTTTTAATGTCTTTAATAAAACCCATGTCTAGCATTAAATCTGCTTCGTCTAAAACAAAAATTTCTACAGTACTCAAATCAATATTTCCTTGCATTTGTAGGTCTATCAATCTACCAGGAGTTGCAATTAAAATATCTACGCCTTTTGCTAAAACTTCTTTTTGTGGTTCTAAAGAAACACCACCAAAAACAGCCGTTGCTTTTATAGCTGTATATTTGCCAAAACTGTTGCAGTTTTCTAGAATTTGTATGGCCAATTCACGAGTTGGCGTAAGAATTAGCGATTTTATTTTTTTTACCTTTGTATCACTATTTTGGGTTGATAGCAAATGTAAAATAGGCAATGCAAAGGCAGCTGTTTTTCCTGTACCTGTATTGGCAGTAACTACCACATTTTTCTTTTGTAAAACCAAAGGAATTGCCTTTTGTTGAACCAGTGTAGGTGTGTGAAAGCGCTGTTCTGCAACTGCTTTTAAAATAGATGGGTCTAAAGGGATTTCAGAAAACTGCATGTGTAATATTTTTAAACAAAGGTAGTTTAAAAATATGCTGTGGTAGATTTTTTTCTAAAAACTACAAATTCTTTACAAGCCAGTTTTTAACGCTGAAAAAATTTTGTGGTGCAACTCCATGACCAACATTGTATTCAGAATATTCGTTTTTAAGCCCCAAGTTATCTAAAAAAGGTTTAGATTCTCTTGCCCAAGCAACAGGTAAAACTTGGTCTACAGTTCCATGAGAGCAATAATATTCGGTTTTTATGTTAGAGGGCATTTCTGTAGGTAATAGTTCTTTATTAATGTAACCACTCAATGCAATTACATATTGTACTTTATTTGGATAAAAAAAGCTTAAAGAATAACTTAAAATTGCACCTTGGCTAAAACCTAATAAAAAGGTTTTATCTGGATTTGTTTGGTATTTGGCTTGAATTTCATCAATAAAATCAGCAATTTTATGAATAGATTCTTTTGCTTCTTTTATATCAGAAAATTTCCCATTAATGTCATCAAAATTGATAGAATACCAAGCAAAACCACCAAAACCCATAGAGAGTGGTGCTTGGGCACTTACAATTAAAAATTCTTCTGGTAACTCTTCTGCAAACGAAAATAAATCTTGCTCATTACTACCATAACCATGTAGTAAAATTAATAATGGTGTTTGTTCGGTTTTTATTTTGGGTTCTCTAACAATGTAGTGTAAATTACTCATACTCATAAAAGTGTATTTAAATATTTCGAAACCATTCTTGAAATTTCTCTCCAAATAAAGGAACAAATTTTACTTCTTTTTGTAAAGCGCTAATAAAACCTAGTGCAAAAAGTACTAAAACTCCAAATCTACCAATATTGCCTGCAAAAGTGCCAAAATAACCATACACAATAAATTTATTTGCAAAATATAAAATATGTAAACCTAGGCTTTGCCTGATATGAAAACTTGCAAAATAATTGTTTTTGTGCCTGTTAGAAATATAAGTTATTACAAGTCCAATAATTGTTAAATAGCTAAAAACACCAATGTTTTTAGCTTGTTTATTTGTTTGGTTTTCCAAAGCTTATGCATTTAAAACCAATTGGTTGTTTGCAAAAATACCATAGGCTTTTCCTGTTAATTTTTTGTCTAAAAAAGCACTGTTTTTTGATGTTGATAGCATATGTTTCTTTGTAAAAGTGTACGATTCTTCTGGAGTAAAAAGTGATATTTCTGCTTTTTGACCTTCAGCAATTGAGATTGCTTTTAAACCAAAAATACTTCTTGGCTTGTGGGTAATGTTGTCTATAAAATCATCTAAAGCTAAAACAGAATTGATAGCTCCAAATGCACTTTCTAAACCAATGGTTCCGTTTTTAGCTTCGCTAAATTCTACTTTTTTATGTTCGACGTCTATAGGATTGTGATCCGATGTAATTACATCAATAACACCAGATTTTATACCTTTTTGTAAGGCTTTACAGTCTTTATTTGTTCTTAAAGGCGGATTTGTTTTGTAATTGCTGTCAAAGCCATGTAGCTCTTGGTCTGTAAGTGTTAAATGATGAGCGGCTACGCTACAAGTAACTTGTAAACCTTTCTTTTTGGCTTCTTTAATTAAATCTACAGATTTTGCACTAGAAATCGTTGGGATGTGCAATTTGCCTCCTGTATATTCTAGTAAAAATAAGTCTCTGGCAATTTGTATGTGTTCTGCTAAAGCAGGTGTACCTTTTAAGCCTAACTTTGTGCTGTTTTCACCTTCGTGTGCAATGCCCTCTCCAGCAATGGCTTTGTTTTTTGGGAAACTCAAGACCAATCCATCAAAATTCTGAGCATACAATAAGGCAATTTTCATTAAATTATCATTGCTTATCGGTTTGTTATAGTCAGAAAAAGCAATAGCTCCAGATTGTTGCATATCATACAATTCTGCCATTTCTATACCTTTACTTTCTTTTGTTAAAGCAGCAATAGGATATAACTTTGTAGCAAAACCTTGGGCTTTGTTTATTAAAAACTCTACACCAGATTTGTTGTCAATCACAGGGTTAGAATTCGCATTTACTGCAACAGCTGTAAAACCACTTTTTGCAGCTACTGTTAAACCATTTTTTATGGTTTCTCGTTCTTCAAAACCAGGTTCTCCAAAAGAAACACTGGTATCAAACCATCCACATGAAACATGTAGGTTTTCTTTTTCAACAAGTTGATAATCTTTCTTGTAGGGTAGGTTATCTGCAATTTGTGTGATTGTTCCATCAGTAATTAAAATGTCTTTAGTTTGTTGATGAAATGGGCTAGAAGTATCTATAATTTTTGCCGATTTTATAAGCGTAATCATGGTTTATAGAATTTTAAAATCAAAATTTCTAACAACAAAGATACAATTGCCAAAGCTAAAAACCATTTCCATAGCCAATGAACTTCGTTATTTTTATTAATTTCGTTGAAAACTTCTTTAATAGAGCTAGAAATTGTAATGTTTTTGTTGTTTTCTGATAGGGTGTTGAGGTCTAAAAAGTTTAATAAACTTTCTTCTTTAGGATAGTTGAAAGCAATATTCTGTATTTTTTTATTACCTTTTAAAATGCTGTAAAAACCTGCTGTTGTTGGTTGTTCTTTGGTTTTTAATATAACTTTATTTTGGTAATTTTGTTGAAGTGGAATTAAAGATGTGTTGTTATTCGCAATTTTTAAAATGGCATCTTTACCTAAAGAGGTTTCAATTTCTATGGTATTTTCTTGGTCTATCGTGTATGCTAGCTTAGGGTATTGAAAACTCAATATACCAAAATTGTAAAAAACAGGGACAATTAATGGTGATTTTAAAAAATTACTATTGCTCTTGTTTAAAGCGCTTGCAACATAATAGGTTTTGTTATTTCTTAATTGAGTGATAAAATCTGTATTATTTTCAAAAGAAACAATTTTAGAGTTTGCGCCTAAAATAGGGTAATAACTATATACTTTTGGATATTGAAAATTAGTAACCTTATTTAAAAAAACATTTTTAAAAATAGGGTGTTTATAGTTAATAGTTGTAATTTTTAAGGTGTCTATCTTTTTTGGTTCAATTTTACCCAAATTTAAATTTCTTAAAAATAGATTGTAAGAATTTAAGTCGATTTTTTTACGGGGTATAATTACAATGCTACCTCCATTTTTAGAAAATGTAACCAAGCTTTTTAGTAAAATTTCTGGGATATTTTCTAACTCATTTAGAATAATTAATTGTTGTTCTTGTATGGTGTTATAATTGATATTTTGTAATGCAGTTTTTGTGAATTCAAATTCGTTTTCTGTAAAAATTTTTGCTAAAAAATTCGCCTCATTTCCAATAGTTAAAACTCGTATTTTTTGGTTGTTGTTTAGAGTGAAAAAATAGGTGTTATCAAAAGTAAAAGTATCGTTAAAAGTTAGTGTTAATTTTCCTAAAAATTCTTTCGTATTTTGAATGGTGAATTGTATGGTTTTTTTAGTGTCTTTTAGAATAGGAAAGGACTGCTTACTCAATAAGATGTCTTTGTTAAAAATAGCAATTGGCACATTGTCTTTTGCAGCACCTTGATTTTTAACTACCACATTTACTGTAAAATTTGTACTGTTTTTATTGCTTATGAAAACACTATCTATAGAAAGGTTATTTTTTTGTGATGCTTGCAGTTTTATAGCGTTAAAATCAGGTGTTACATTTGTGAATTTAAAATTGTAATTAGATTGAAAATCAGATATTAAAATGTTTTTATTTGAAGTATTTGTTTTATTTTTTTTTTCTTGATTAATTTTTAATAAAACCGTTTCTAAAGATAGTTTTTTAGGTGTGTTTTGGATGTTTAAAAGTATTTCTTTTAAATCAGATTTACTAATATTTTTATAAAAATCTGAATTTGTTAGTAAAGAAAATTCACTTTTATCATTTGCATGTTCTATAATTTCTTGAGCTGCTATTTTTAATAAATTCCCTTTTTCTCCATTGGTATTTGTGCTTAAAGAATTGTCTAAATATATAAAATTATGTTGTTTTTTATTGATGTTTTTATTGCTGAAATAAGGTTGCGAAAAAGCAAAAATTATCGCTAAAAATAATAGCAATCTACTTGCTAAAATTAACCACTTTTTTATACGAGAACTTTTACGAGTTTGCTGTTGCAATTTTTGTAAAAACTCAACATTTGTAAATGGTATTTTAACAAACTTTTGTAGCTGAAAAAGATGTACCAAAATAGGTATAATTAACAGTGCTAAAAAGTATAAAATTTCTGGATTTCTAAATTGCATTTAATTTTTTCAAAGATTGTTTCTACGAATTTATTACAAAAAAAAGGATTTAGAAATGGTTGTTAACTTCTAATTAAAACTTTTCGAAAACACCTAAGCCAAATAATGCAAAATCGTATTTTACAGGATCGTTTTTATCTAACTTTCTAAGATTTTTATCTAATTCTGCAACAGCTTTCCAATCGTTTTGTTTTCTAAGTAGTAATTTTAATTTTCTGGCTACATTACCAGAATGCACGTCTAAAGGACAAGATAAATGTGCAGGATTATGTGTTTTCCAGATTCCGAAATCTACTCCTGCAGCATCATTTCTAACCACCCAGCGTAAAAACATATTTATACGCTTTGCAGCAGAGTTTTTTAAAGGATCTGAAACATGTTTTTGTGTTCTTTGTTGATGTTTTACCTCAAAAAACACTTTTTTAAAATGATTGATAGCAGTTTGATAGGTTTTAGAGTTGTCTTTTATGGCAAGTATATTTTCTAAGCCATTATATTGGTTGTAAATGTGTTTTAAAGATATTATAAACTGCTGAAAATCGATATAATTAAAGGTTCTATGTACAAAACTCTCAAATATTTTTAAATCTGATTCTTGATGATTGATAATAAAATCAAAAGGCGAATTGTCTAACAAATCCATCATTTTTAAGGCATTTTTAATTATCATGGTTCTATTACCCCAAGAAATGGTGGCTGTTAAAAAACCTGCTATTTCAATATCTTCCTTTTTAGAAAATAAATGTGGAATTTGAATTGGATCTGACTCAATAAATTTTGGGTTGTTATACAAAACAACTTTGTTGTCTAAAAAGTCTTTTAATTCCGTTTTTTTCATTTTAAAAATCTGATATAAAGCCTATAAGTATAAAAAATAAATTATAACTACCATGCAAAAGCATAGACCATTGTAAACCAAAACGTACTCTTATATAGCCAAAATAAGCACCTACTAGGGTTTGTGGTAATACTAAAATAGGTGCTAAAAGTAGCACATTAGTTGTTATATCAAAATTTGTTAAATGTACTAAACCAAAGGCTAGGGTAAAAAAGTAAAAACCAATCTTAAAAGTTTTTGGTTTTTTAAAAGAAGTTAACGGGCCTCTAAAAATTAATTCCTCTATAATAGGTATTGCCATTGAAGCTAAAGCAATTATTTGTAGTTTGCTCATTTCTTTAAAAAGTTCTTCTACTTTATGGTTTTCTAAGTTTATCCAGTTTAGTTGTTCAAAAAGTGCAAAAACAGGAGAAATTACGATGCTAGTTATGATGCTAATCATTAAAATATGTAAATATATTTTAAAACGATATTTTAAATCTGAATTTTGATCTTGATTTAAAATAGGATTTTTTAGGTAGGCAATTAGTGCTGTAAATGTTGTTTTCATTGCAAATGTTTATATTGTTGTTGTATAAAAATAATAGTTGTTAGAGTGTTTAAATAATTTTACCATCTTTCATGGTTAGTGTTCTGTCTGCCATTTTAGCCAACTCTTTGTTATGAGTAACCAAAACAAATGTTTGACCAAATTTATCGCGAAGCTTAAAAAAAAGTTCGTGTAAATTTTTGGCAGATTCACTGTCTAGATTTCCACTGGGTTCATCTGCTAAAATTACAGACGGATTGTTAATTAAAGCTCTTGCAACAGCAACTCTTTGCTGTTCTCCACCAGAAAGTTCGTTCGGTTTATGGTTTATTCTATGAGATAATCCTAAAAAAGCCAACAATTCTTTAGCTTTCTCTTCTGCTTCTTTTTTTGATTTTTTTGCTATAAATGCAGGTATACAAACATTTTCTAAAGCTGTAAATTCTGGTAATAGTTGATGAAATTGAAAAATAAACCCAATATGGTTGTTTCTAAAAGAGGATAATTCTTTGTCAGATAGATCTTTTAAAGAAATGCTATTTACAGAAAGCTGAAAATCTTGCTCTTTAAGGGGCTTGTCTAAGGTGCCAATAATTTGTAAAAGAGTTGTTTTACCAGCACCAGAAGGACCTACAATAGCAACAATTTCGCCTTTTTCTATTTGTAAATCTACTCCTTTTAATACTTCTACATCACCATAATATTTGTGAATATTTTTACTAACAATCATTGTTTTTGAATTTCAAACGAAAATATAAAAAAGAAATCAGAAACGCGTTGGCATTTATGATTTCAAATTCAAATTAATTTATAAAAAATGTTCTAAAAAATGTTTTTTATGCTTTTGTAGTCTATAAAATAAACAAATCTTACAGAAAAAGTGTGTTGATTTGGTTGCTTGAATAAATTTTCTAAGTTTTCGTAAAAGTTTAAGCCTGAGTTTGAATTGTTATCAAAAATTGAATTTCTATAAAAAACAATTAATTGACTTCCTGGAGCAAACTGCCAGAAATAATTCAAATCTAAATTCCAGCTATTAAAGTTTACATCATTTTCGATATAATTATTTTCCGATAAAGTACCATCTGAATTTAAGTTATAAAAACCATTATAGGCAACATCACTCCAATAATGCCTAAAACTTAAAGATAAAGATGAGTTTGTGCTAAAATTATATTTTCCAGAAATGTTGTTAGAATAATCTTTACGATCTCTTTGTCCGAAAATTACGTTAGAGTCATCTTGATTTACAAATCCTTGATCATTAAATCTTTTGTTAAACCTTAAACTATATTGTAAAGAAAATTGATTTGTAAATCGATATCTTGGACTTAAGCTAAATCCATAGCCCTTTTGTGGATGATTAGTATATGCATTGTAATAAATATCTGCATTTATTTCTAATTTTTTTTGAGAATTGGTAGAAATCCATGTGTTTACATTCAGCCTTTCTGGTCTTAAAAAATAAACGCCACTTGTAGTTCCTTGTCTTGGTTCAAAATAGTCTCTTCTTTCTGAGCCATAATTTAAATTACCGCCAAAAGTAAAGCGTTTTCTTGTTTGAGCACTTGCTCCTAAACCAGCGTTATACCCTGTAAAAGCTCCAGAAAAATGCTGGAAATTAGCTTGATTGTAAAAATTAAAATTATACCTGTTAAAGTTTTTGGTGGGTTGTAAAGTTCTCCAACCTGCACTTCCATAAATGCTTTGTTGGTTGTTTCCAAATTGTATACCTAAATCGTTGGGATTAAAATCTTTATTAGTAAAATTATAACCTAATTCCCAATTCCAGTTTCCAGAGTTGTAGCCAAAACTATTATCAAAAGTATACCCCATATTAGAGTTGTTTGCATCATCAGAAATAGTACTCATCCTAAAGGAACCATCTGCATTATATTTACTGTCTTTCGTTTCTATATGCCAATCTAAAGCAGTTACATTGGCGTCTCTAAAACGACCATCTCTAGTTACGTTGGTATTAATTAAAGAAACTGTAGAATTCTGATTGAATTGTTGGTCTAAAACCAAAATATTATAGTTTGTAAATGGATTTATTACCTCCTGTCTTGTTTGTTCAGTTGTATTATTTTTTATAGTTGCTTTTGTAGTTTCTGTGATGGCATTAAAAAAACCAATACCCAAACCTTTTTTGGTTCTTCCAGAAATTTTTACAGCATTTAACATGGTAACTTTACTGGGGTAATCTATAATTTCTTCGTCTTTAGAAAGAGTAGAAGCTACATTAAATTGATCTATAGGTGCTGCACCAATTCTCCTTGAATAAAATAAATTTGCAATATTAAATAGCTCTGTACCTTCTGTAAAAAACTGACGTTGTTCAGTAAATTGTTGTTCAAATGGCCCTAGGTTTAACTCTACATTATCAAAACCTACTTGACTAAAATCTGGAATTAAAGTAGCATCTAGGGTAAAGTTTTCTGTAATACCATATTTTAAATCCATACCCACACTATAATCGTATGTGGTTTCTCCATCAAAAACAATGGAAGTAGCAGAAGCATAAGGATATAAATTCAATCTTGTTGGTGGTTTTATGTTTGTAAAACCTTCAACCAAACCATCATATTGAGTCCATCTTCCTACAGAGTTGTCTATATGTGTCCAAGTATGTTGTTCATTTAATCTTTCTAAACGTCTGTGGAAGTTAAAACCCCAAGATTGTATAGGTCTGTTTGCAAAACGAATGGTTCTGTAAGGTAATTTTATCTCAACATTCCAACCTTTGTTTGTAATTTTTGCAGCACTTTCCCAAACTGCACTCCAATTAAAATCTTCTCTTCCATTAGAAACTTTAGAATCTGCTTGGTTTCCTGTTGATTGCACAACAAACTCAAATGGGTTTTGGCCATCATCATTTGGGTTTATTGTTACTAAAAAGAAATCTGCTTGACTAAAGTTATCTCTTACAGCAAATTCTTGAGGTATATTTTCTGAATCTGGATCTAGCATTTCCGCAGAAATGTAAACAGCATCATCATCATAAATAACTTTTATTGTTGTTTGATATTCATCTTTTACTGGAACTCCGTTTTCGGGTCTAAAAATGACAAAATTTGTTAGTAATTCTGCATTTTTCCATACATCATCATTTAAAAAACCGTCTATCTTTGGTGCTTCTGATACTCTTGTTGTAGTTATTTTTTTTCTGTTTTGATTATTTTGAGCGTAAAAAGAGCTTATTGTTAAAACCAATAGCTTTAAGATAATAATTTTTTTGAACATGTTTTTCTGGGTTGATTGTATGTTAACACAAAGCGAAAGTATTTAATCCAAATAAAGTACTTTTAAAAAATTGTGTTAACTGTATGAAAGACGCTGTTATTTATAAAGTGTTACAGTTTTAATGTGTTAAAGATTTCTTAAAGAAACAAAAGTTTTTAATTTTTGCTTTTTTTATAAGAAAGATTGCAAAATTTTACATCTGAATTTGTATTTTTGCTTGCGTTTAAAAACATTAAAAGAATGAACTTACACGAATATCAAGGAAAAGAAATATTAAATAGTTTTGGAGTTAGAATTCAAAGAGGAATTGTAGCAAGCACACCTTCAGAAGCAGTAGATGCAGCCAAAAAATTAACTGAAGAAACTGGTACGGGTTGGCACGTTATAAAAGCGCAAGTTCATGCTGGTGGACGTGGAAAAGGTGGTGGTGTTAAGTTGGCTAAAAACCTAGACGAAGTAAAAAGTATTTCTGATGATATTTTAGGCATGATGTTAATTACACCGCAAACTTCAGCAGAAGGAAAGTTGGTAAATCAAGTTTTAGTTGCAGAAGACGTATATTATCCTGGTGATGAAGAGCCAGATGAATATTACATGTCAGTTCTTTTAAACAGAGCTACTGGTAAAAACATGATTATGTACTCTACTGAAGGAGGAATGGATATTGAAACTGTTGCTGAAGAAAATCCACATTTAATTTTTACTGAAGAAATAGACCCATTATTAGGTTTAATGCCTTTTCAAGCAAGAAAAGTGGCGTTTAATTTAGGTTTATCTGGTGTTGCATTTAAAGAAATGACAAAATTTGTTACAGCTTTATATACAGCATATATCAAGTCAGATTCTTCAATGTTTGAAATCAACCCTGTTTTAAAAACATCTGATTCTAAAATAATGGCTGTTGATGCTAAAGTATCTCTAGATGAAAACGCTTTATTTAGACATAAAGATTACGCAGCAATGCGCGATTTAAGAGAAGAAAACCCAATTGAAGTAGAAGCAAAAGCTGCTGGTTTAAATTATGTAGATTTAGATGGTAATGTAGGTTGTATGGTAAACGGTGCTGGTTTAGCAATGGGTACTATGGATTTAATTAAAGAATCTGGTGGAGAACCAGCTAACTTTTTAGATGTTGGGGGTACAGCAGACGCACAAAGAGTAGAAACTGCTTTTGGTATTATTTTAAAAGACCCAGCTGTTAAAGCTATTTTGGTAAATATTTTTGGAGGTATTGTACGTTGTGATAGAGTTGCGCAAGGTGTTGTAGATGCTTATAAAAATATGGGTGATAAAATTACCGTGCCAATTATTTGTAGATTACAAGGAACAAATGCAACTGAAGCAAAAGAATTAATAGACAATTCTGGTATGAAGATTATTTCTGCAACAGAATTTCAAGAAGCTGCAGATAAAGTAGCTGAAGTATTAAGTGCTTAATACTAATTGTTTAAATATATTTAAAAAACGCCTCATACTATGAGGCTTTTTTTATGGAGATATTTTTTTTAAACACTATCTTAAAGGTCTGTAAAATAGAAAATATAATATAACTAATTTCTAAGTTCAACCTCTTATTTATGGGAACAAAAACAATTTAAAAAGTACACTACCAAAGTATTTTAATAGTTATCAATTAATTTTTAATAGTTGATCAAGGTTAGAAACTTAGTTTCAGACCTTTTTTTTAGATATAATTTAATTCTTCTCAGGAATTTTATTTCTTCCAATTCTACCTTTCTTTAAGGCTTTGTAGTTTTCATAACAATCTAAAACGGCTTCTATCATTTGTAAGTCAGATGCTTTTTTAATAAAATAATCAGAGTAATTACAATCTGTTAACAGTTCAGAAAGTTCTTGCCTGTCCATGTCTAAATACTCCATCATAACTTCTCTATCAAACTTACCAGCAAGCATTTTACGTAAATCATCCTCTTTTTTTAGAGTCTGAAGTTTTTTTAGTTGTTTGGGTTTTTTTCCGAATAAATGATATAAAAAATCTACAGGTTGAAACAATGCAGCCACTGGCGAAGAAAAGTTTTTACTTCTTGGTTTTCCAACCTCATAGGTTTGTGGCAAACCGTTTATATGTATTCTAGTAAAACGATCCTTAGGTACCATTTTTACATCAACTTCTAAAACACCAATCAATTTTGTAGATCTAATTACAACTTCTTTAATTTCTTCAGGTTTCTCATATAAAGCAATTTCTAATTCATTCCCCTTTAATAAATCGTTGGTAATTTTTAATTTTATAGAAGAATAGCCTAAATAAGATACTAAAATAGTATCATTTACTCTTGTGGGTAGTTTAAAAAAACCTTTATCGTCTGTAATTGTACCTTTAACAGAGTTTAAATTAAGTACGTGTGCTGCACTTAGTGGTTTTTTATTAGTAGCATGTATAATTTGACCTTTTAAGGTTTTTATTCGTAAAGAATCGGTTTGAGAATATATGCTTACCGTTAAAAATAAGCATAAAAATAAAAGTATTTTTTGCATGATACAATATTAGTAATAATCAAGTATAGTTTGGTTAATTTTTTGTGAAAGAAATAAAATAAAAAGTGCGCACGAGAAGATTCGAACTTCCACAAACTTGCGTTTACAGCCCCCTCAAGGCTGCGCGTCTACCAATTTCGCCACGTGCGCTTTTATTTTTAATAAAAAAAAGGCCAAGCTTTAAACTTAACCTTTTTAGTGACCGGGCTGGGGCTCGAACCCAGGACCCTCTCCTTAAAAGGGAGATGCTCTACCAACTGAGCTACCAGGTCTTTTTTCTTAAATCGGTTGCAAATATACTATCAATATTGAAATTATTGCCATAAAATTGATTTTTTTTTATCGATATTTGTCAAAAATTTAGATACAATGAAAATCATCCTTTTAGGGTATATGGCATCTGGTAAAACAAGTATTGGAAAAAAACTTGCTAAAAAGTTATCTATGAAGTTTTTAGACCTAGATGACTATATTGAAGAGAAAGAAAATAGTACGATTCCAGAAATTTTTAAAGAAAAAGGCGAAGTATATTTTAGGACTATAGAAAACAAATATTTGTTAGAATTATTAGAAAACAAAACCTCTTTTATTCTTGCTTTAGGAGGTGGCACACCTTGTTACGCAAATAATATGGACTACATAAATAAAACAGATGCACATTCTATTTACTTAAATGGTAGTACTACAAATATGATTGAAAGGTTGATTAGAAAAAAGAGCAAAAGACCTTTAGTGGCTTCTTTAAATGATGATCAAATACCTGAATTTGTTGCAAAACATCTATTTGAAAGACGCCCTTTTTATGAAAAAGCTAAAACAACAGTTTCAATAGACAATAAAACAAAAAAGGAACTAGCTAAAGAGCTTTTTAACCTTTTAAACTAAATAAGCTTTTGCCTGACTATTAGTAAACTCTACACAAACATGTTCCTTAATAGAGGTAGATAAAGAAATGCCTTTAAAATCTGCCTTTACTGGGTATTTTTTATGATTCCTATTAACTAAAACTGCAGTTTTAAAACGTTGTAAGGGTACATCTAAAAAATGTTTGATTCCGTAAATTAAAGTTGTACCAGAATTTAAAACGTCGTCAACTAAAACTAAAGATTTGTTTTTATAATCTTTAACTTCTAAAGATGTAGATATTTTATCTAAAGGTTTTTTTTTGTTAATATTTACCTCACATAAAGTAATTGTAAGTGGTGATATTTGCTCTAAAACGCTTGCAATCTTTTTAGCAAAAGTATAGCCATTACCAATAATACCTGCAAGTACTACTTCTTTTTCATTTACATTGCTTTCGTAAATTTGATAGGCAATTCTCTTAATTTTTTGATTAATTTGAGCTGTATTTAAAATATTATTATCTGTTACAATCATAGGTCTTCGTTTGTATCGTCTTGAAAGTTATCTATATCTCTTCTGTCTTTTTTAGTAGGTCTACCAACTCCTTTTTTTCTGTAATAATCTTTAGCATATTTTAAAAGAGCTGTTTTTTCAAACTCTTCTTTAGGAGTTACATCTTTTCTAAATTGATCTACTAATTTTGCACCAACTCTACTCTCCGGTAAATTTAACACTTTAAATTGATAGTTAATTTGATTTTTTCGCACTAAAATTAATTCGCCACCAAAAACTTCTTTAGAGGGTTTTAAATTGGTGCCATCTATTTTAACTTGCCCTTTTTTACAAGCTGTTGTGGCTATACTTCTTGTTTTAAAAACTCGAATACACCATAAAAATTTGTCAATCCTCATAAAAAAAGTTAAAATGTTATGTTTGTCTTTTTACAAAGGTATAAAAATGGTAAATTGCACCCATAAATTTTAAGATTAAATGAATAAAATTAAAAATATTTTTTTGTTATTACTTTTAGGAGTAGTTTTATTTTATGCTTGTGATGATCAAACTGGTTTTCAAAACCCTTTTTTAGATATAGATCATGAGGAATTAGCTTTAGCTGATAATGATACTTTGGTAAAATTTCTAAAATCTCATTATTATGATACTAGTGTAGATTCTGTGAAAACTTTAATAGATGGAAAAACACCTTTATTTGAAGATGATAAACTAGAAACGGTTTCTGCTGTTAGAAATGAAATTGATTACAAACTTTATGTATATCGAACTAGAGTAGGAGATCCATCACCAGATACTGATAAAGGTTTTCCAAGTATTGCAGATTCTGTTTTTACAAAATATTCTGGACAAGCCATTGTAAATGGATCCGATTTAGGAAGTAGTTTTGACAGCAATACCAATGGAGCTTGGTTTTCTTACTCTAACTTAGTTGTTAGAGGCTGGTCTTACGGATTTGAACTTTTTAAAGGAGGGTATTTAAAAAAGGAAGCAAATGGAGATCCTTTTAATGGGCCTATTACTTATTTAAATGGAGGGAAAGGAGTTTTATTTATACCTTCTGGGTTGGCTTATACATCAATAAATCCTAATAACTATAGTAGGAGTTTAGTTAATGCTAATTTAATGTTCTATGTAGAGTTGTTAGATTTTGTTAAAGATACAGATCACGATAAGGATGGTACACCTTCTGCAGACGAAGATGCAAATGGAGACGGTGATTTAACCAATGATTTTAGTGATACAGACAGACCAACCTTACCAGATTATTTAAACCCAAACGTCTGATAATCAAATTGTTTATAAAATTTAAACTCTAAATATTTTTTAAAGAGTTTTTTAGATAACATAATTTACTGTAAAAAAAAGGTCTCTTGAAATTCAAGAGACCTTTTTTATTTAAATTATATTTTATTATAATCTATAAGATAAACCGATTATAATTTGATTTACTCTTGTGTCAAAATTTACATTTGTTGCAGCTGTTCTAGCAAAAGAACTTTCTATACCAGAAAAACTTCTTTCCCAACGAACATCAATACCAATTTTACCTAACTCAATTCCTCCCCCAAAAGTTAATCCAGCAGCAAAACCAGAAGTATCTATATCAGAAATATCATCAAACCCAAAATCAGAATCTAAAACATATTGAAATGATGGGCCAATAAAAATATTTCCAACTCCAAAAATCTTTTTTCCTAATAAAACAGGAACATCAATTTTCTGAAATTTATAAGAACTAGAAGTATTGTTATAGGTTACACTGTTTTCTAAATTAGTGTATATTAATTCAGGTCTAATATAAAGGCCAATTACAGGGACTTTAAATCTTAACCAAATACCTGCGTGGTAACCTGTTTTACTTTTAGCGCCACTAAAAACATCTTCACTTACGTTTTCAATAGAGTTAGAGTTATAGTTGATACCACCTTTTAAACCAAAACTTACTTGTGCGTTTGTAGTTTGACTAAATGCAAAAGCCAAACAAATTAATAAAAAAAACTTTTTCATGATTTACATTTTTAATTAAACTTAAGAAGTATTAAATAGAAATATTTTTATTTTCTAGAAATTACTTTTTTAGCGGCTTTTACAACTGCAGCTGCATCTAAGCCATATTTTGCCATTAATTGCTCTGGTGTTCCAGACTCACCAAAAGTATCGTTTGTACCTATAAACTCTTGGACTGTTGGTGTGTTTAAAGATAAAGTTCTAGCAACACTTTCACCTAAACCACCAATTATATTATGTTCTTCTGCAGTAACAATACAACCTGTTTTTGCTATAGATTTTAAAATAATTTCTTCGTCTAAAGGTTTTATCGTGTGAATATTAATTACTTCTGCAGAAATACCTTGTGCTTTTAACTGTTCTGCTGCTTGTAAAGATTCCCAAACTAAATGTCCAGTTGCAACAATTGTTACATCTGTTCCTTCTGTTAATTGAATTCCTTTACCGATTTCAAATTTTGTGTCTGTTGGCATAAATACAGGTACTTTTGGACGACCAAAACGTAAATATACAGGACCATCAAAATCGGCTATAGCTATAGTTGCTGCTTTAGTTTGATTATAATCACAAGGATTAATAACAGTCATTCCAGGTAACATTTTCATTAAACCAATATCTTCTAAAATTTGGTGTGTTGCACCGTCTTCACCTAACGTAACACCTGCATGAGAGGCACAAATTTTTACATTTTTACCAGAATATGCAACAGATTGTCTTATTTGATCGTAAACACGACCCGTAGAAAAATTAGCAAAAGTACCTGTAAACGGTATTTTACCACCAATAGTTAAACCAGCAGCAATACCAATCATATTAGCTTCTGCAATACCAGTTTGGAAAAACCTGTCTGGGTTTTCTTCTATAAATTGATCCATTTTTAAAGAACCAATTAAATCTGCACATAAAGCAACTACGTTTGGGTTTGTTCTACCTAATTCTGTTAAACCATCTCCAAAACCAGAACGTGTATCTTTTTTTTCTGTGTATGTGTATTTTTTCATTATAAAATTGTAAAAATTTTCTATTGTTTTATTTTTGGTAAAAATAAACTTTTATTTGAAGTTTTAGTTTATAAATTCATCAATTCTTTATAAAGTTTATGAACAGGTAAACCTACCACGTTAAAATAACTTCCTTCTATTTTATCAATGGCTATAAAACCAATCCATTCTTGTATGCCATAAGCTCCTGCTTTGTCAAAAGGCTTGTAATTGTTGATATAATAATTTATTTCTTTATCAGAAAGTTTTTTAAAAAAAACGGTAGTTATATCATTTATAATTTTTTGAAAATTTTTATTTTTTATGGATATAGAGGTGATTACTTCATGCTTTTTACCGGATAAGTTTTTTAACATGACAAAAGCTTCATGATAGTTTTTGGGTTTGCCTAAAGCTTTATTTTCTAGCCAAACTATAGTATCAGAGGTAATAAGTAAATCGTTATCTTTTAAATTTTTATAAGCTTTTGCTTTTAGGTTGGCTAAGTAATCTGTAATTTCTATTCCTTTTAATTGTTGGGGATACAACTCCTCAACTTCTTTTAATTTTATGGTGAAATCGATATTTAAATCTTTAAAAAACTGTTGTCTTCTTGGAGATTTAGAAGCTAGAATTATATTATAATTTTTAAGTTTTTCTTTTAACATATATTTTTTTCTATTGTTTGGTTAGGGGTAGTTGAAACTTATAAAACCTATTTAACATTCATAACTTCTCAACTGCATACGAAGAGATATTTTAACTTTTAATTTACTGTAAATAAAACCATTGACAACTAACCAAATAATATAATACCCATCATTAAATTACTCAGTTTCAAAAAGTCTTTTTTCTTTTCGACTTTGGAAAGTAAGTAGAGTAGTGGCAATAGTATACTTTATTAAAGCCTTTGTTAGTAAAACTAATAATAAATTTTTGAAAAGAATCAGTTTTTAAAAAAGTAACTATACACAATATATTACGAATTAAAACTCTTTTTAATTCTTGCTAAATCGCGCTTGTTATCTCTATCTTTTATTACATTTCTCTTGTCGTGGGTTTGTTTTCCTTTAGCCAAAGCAATTTCTAATTTTGCAAAACCTCTATCATTTATAAATAATTTTAAAGGCACAATTGTATTTCCTTTTGCTTCTACATCTTTTTTTAAGCTACGTAATTCGCGCTTGTTTAGTAACAATCTACGCTCGCTTTTGGGGTTGTGGTTAAAGTGATGCCCATATAAATATTCTTGTATATACATATTTACAATAAACAATTCACCTCTATCATTAAACTCGCAAAAACTCTCTGTAATTCTAGCTTTGCTTTGTCTTATCGATTTTATTTCTGTTCCAGTTAACTGAATTCCAGCCACATATTTGTCTAGAATTTCGTATTCGAAACGTGCTTTTTTGTTTTGTATATTAATCTTTTTCTGCACGGTTACAACTTCATTATTTATTTTAACAAAGATACATTTTTACATTCGAGAAAGAAATGTAATTTTGAAATTGATTTCTAATCAACACAAATTAAACTCAATGAAATATTTTTATTTATCTATATTTTTTTTAATAGCATCTTGCAAAACTGCTGAAAAACAACTTACTGCACAGCAAATTATAGATAAAACTATTGCATATTCTGGTGCAGATAAAGTGGCGAATTCAGAAATTACCTTTACATTTAGAGATAAAGAATACGTGGCTTCAAGAAAAAAAAACGGAAAATTTTTATTGATTAGAAATCAACAAAAAGAAACTATGGAAGTTATTTCTGATATTGTTTCAAACGACGGTTTTCGAAGAGAAATAAACGCTCACCAGTTTCCAGTAGCAGATTCAATGGCTATCAAATATGCAAATTCAGTAAACTCTGTACACTATTTTTCTGTCTTGCCTTATGGCTTAAATGACAAAGCTGTACAAAAGAAGTTATTACCAACTGCAACTATAAAAGGAAAAGAATATTACAAAGTAGAAATTACTTTTTCTGAAATTGGAGGAGGAGAAGATTTTGAAGATGTTTTTATTTATTGGATTGGGAAAAAAGATTTTTTAATTGATTATTTGGCCTATTCTTATCACACAAATGGCGGTGGAAAACGTTTTCGAGTTTTAAAAGAACAATGTGTTAAAAACGGTATTCGTTTTGAAGATTATCACAACTACAAACCTAAAAATAAACCGATAAAATTAATAGATATAGACAAAGCTTTTGAGGACAATCAACTTATAAAAGTTTCAGAAATTGTGCTAAAAGATATAGAAGTAAAATTGTTAGACAATTAATTTTTTTTGAAGCTATTCCTGCTTTCCATTATATCTTTTTTCTTTTGTTCTCGATACAATTACGCTAAAAAGCGTAATCACTCGAACTGACAGAAAAAAGGATGTCATTTCAATCAGGGCTATACTTGTTTGCCAACTAAATCTATATATAATAGGCTTATTGTATTTATAAAAAACATACAAAATGAAAAAAAAACAACTCATCAGTAAAGAATTAGAAGCTTTTTACAATCAAGCATCAGAAGAAACACGTTTAGAATCTGGTATGGGTTTTTTTGAGTTTGAACGTATAAAATCTCTTATAGAAAGGCACATAAAAAAACCAAATGTAACCATTATAGATGTTGGTGGTGGTACAGGAAAATATGCAGAATGGTTAGCTGAAAAAGGGCATACAGTATATGTCATAGAGCCTGTAGAAAAGCATGTAAAACTAGCTCAAAAAAGAGCAAACAAACTCAAAAATAAATTTACAGTAACTCTAGGTGAATCTCAAAATTTAGCAATTGAGAATGAAGTGGCAGATTTGGTGATTCTGCATGGGCCATTATATCATCTTCAAAAAAAAGAAGACCGTTTGCAAACTATAAACGAAGCAAAAAGGGTGTTAAAAAAAAACGGACATATTTTAGGTTTTGCTATTAATTCCTCTGCATCTACAGTAGCTGGTTTAATGCAAGGTTTGGTGTATAAAAAACCTTTTTTAGAAATGTGTAAAACCGAATTAACAACAGGAATTCACAACCCACCAAAAGAATTTCCATGGTTATTGGCAGATAGTTTTTATCACAAACCCAAACAGTTAAAAAAGGAATTTACATCGAAAAATTTAGAAATTATTAATCTATTTGCTGTAGAAGGTATGATTTGGTTAGACAATGAGTATTTTGCAAACATGCTAAACCCTAAAAAAAAAGAAACTTTATTAGAAATTTTAAAAACGACAGAGTTAGATGAGTCTGTATTGGCTTTTAGCCCACACATGATGTTGGTTGCTAGAAAGTAAATTTACTTTACTTTTTTTACTTCACTTGTTGTTTTATCCTCAGAAATAGTTACAATATATAAGCTAGCATTATCATTGTCATCCATATTTTTATATTTTTTTTCTCCTAATATTTTATTTGCAAAAACAGGTGTGGTATTGCTATGGCCAACTACTAAAACTTTTTTTCCTGTTGTGTTAGCTCTAAAAATAGAGTCGTACATTTTTTTAGGATTGTAACTTAAAATCTTTAAACTCTTACTTTCTGCTGTTGGTTTTGCAGTTTGTTGTGTTCTATTATAATTTGTAGAATAAACGGCATCTAACTGGATCTCTTTAAAATATGTTGCCCACTTTTTAGCTCTTTCTAAACCTTTCTCATTCAAATTTGGATTTTTATTGGTTTTATCTGTTCTGTCTTTTTCTGCATGTCTAATTAAATAATAGGTAGTCCTATCATTAGAAGTACAAGAAAGTAGGTTAAAAGCAATAACTAAAAGGAAGAATTTTTTTTTCATCTGTAATAAATTTAAATACGAAAGTACAAAACAATTTTTTACAGTTAAAGACCCCATAGGTTTTTAAAACCTGTGGAGTCTAAATATTTATATATGATATATGTTTAAGAATTCGTAACCAAATCAGATTGATTTCTAAATACCAATTTATCATCAAAAGCATCTAATAAAATAATACTATCTGTGGTAATTTTACCTGCTAAAATTTCTTTAGATAATTGATTTAAAACCTCTTTTTGAATCACTCTTTTTACAGGTCTTGCTCCAAATTCTGGTTGATATCCTTTTTTAGCTAAGTAATTGATGGCTTCATCTGTGGCATCTAAAGTAATTTCTTGTTTGGCAATCATTTTCTTTAATTGCTCAATTTGTAATTTTACAATCTCAAAAATATCGTTTTTATGTAATGGTGTAAACATAATTACATCATCAATTCTGTTTAAAAACTCTGGTCTTACAGATTGTTTTAGCAATCCTAACACTTCAATTTTTGCAACTTCTGTAACTGTTTCTATATCTGCTTTTGGGTCGTTAAATTTCTCTTGAATGATATGGCTTCCCATATTAGAAGTCATAATAATTATTGTGTTTTTAAAATCGGCAACTCTACCTTTGTTATCCGTTAATCTACCTTCATCTAACACCTGTAATAAGATATTAAACGTATCTGGATGTGCTTTTTCAATTTCATCTAACAATACTACAGAATAAGGTCTTCTTCTAACAGCTTCTGTTAATTGTCCACCTTCATCATACCCTACATAACCTGGAGGCGCACCAACCAATCTACTAACACTGTGTTTCTCTTGATATTCACTCATATCAATACGTGTCATGGCATTTTCATCATCAAATAAATACTCAGCTAAAGCTTTTGCTAACTCAGTTTTACCAACACCTGTTGTTCCTAAAAACAAGAAACTTCCAATAGGTTTGTTGGGATTTTGTAAACCAGCTCTAGAACGTCTAACAGCATCAGAAACAGCAACAATTGCTTCTTCTTGACCAACCACTCTTTTATGCAGTTGTTTTTCTAAAATTAATAGTTTATCACGTTCAGATTGTATCATTTTTGTTACAGGAATTCCTGTCCATTTTGCAACAACCTCTGCAATATCCTCTAAATTTACTTCCTCTTTGATTAAAGATTTCTCATTCTGGTTTTTACTTAAAATATCTTGATATTCTTCAAGTTTTTCTTGTGCTTGTTTAATTTTACCATATCTAATTTCTGCAACTTTACCATAATCTCCTTCACGTTCGGCTTTTTCTGCTTCAATTTTAAAGTTTTCGATATCCAATTTTTTGTTTTGAATATTGTCTACTATCTCTTTTTCAGATTTCCACTTTGCATTAATTTCGTTGCGTTCTTCTTTTAGATTTGCTAATTCAGAGCGTAAAGATTTTAATTTTGCTTCATCTTTTTCTCGTTTAATAGCTTCAATTTCAATCTCTAATTGCATTACTTTACGATCTAAAACATCTAATTCTTCTGGTTTAGAGTTAATTTCCATTCGTAATTTAGAAGCAGCCTCATCCATTAAATCAATGGCTTTGTCTGGTAAAAAACGATTGGTTATGTAACGCTGAGATAATTCTACAGCACCAATTATAGCTTCGTCTTTAATGCGTACTTTATGATGCGTTTCGTATTTTTCTTTAATTCCTCTTAAAATAGAAATCGCACTTTCTGTATCTGGTTCATTTACTTGAACTTTTTGGAAACGTCTTTCTAAAGCCTTGTCTTTTTCAAAATATTTTTGATATTCATCTAGAGTAGTGGCTCCAATTGCACGTAATTCTCCACGAGCCAAAGCGGGTTTTAAAATATTAGCAGCATCCATAGCACCTTGACCACCACCAGCACCTACTAAGGTATGAATTTCATCAATAAAAAGCACAATGTCTCCCTCTGCATTTGTAACTTCTTTTATGACCGCTTTTAAACGTTCTTCAAACTCACCTTTGTATTTTGCACCAGCAATTAAAGCACCCATATCTAAAGAAAAAATTAATTTGTCTTTTAGATTTTCGGGCACATCTCCATCTACAATTCTATGTGCTAAACCTTCTGCAATAGCAGTTTTACCTGTACCAGGTTCACCTACTAAAATTGGGTTGTTTTTGGTTCTACGTGATAAAATTTGTAATAATCTTCTAATTTCTTCATCTCTACCAATGACAGGGTCTAGCTTGCCGTCTTTTGCTAATTTGTTTAAGTTTTTAGCATATTTATTTAAAGAGTTATAAGTTTCTTCTGCGTTTTGAGAAGTTACTCTTTCTCCTTTTCTTAATTCATCTATAGCAGCATTTAAATCTTTTTCTGTTACACCTTGGTCTTTTAAAACCTGTGCAATATTAGAATTTGATTTATAAATAGCTAAAATTAAATGTTCAATAGATACATAATCATCTTTTCTGTTTTTTGCAATAATAGATGCTTCGTTTAAAGTTTTACCAGCCTCTCTAGAAAGCATTAAATCTGCACCTGTAACTTTTGGAAAACTCTCTAATTGCTTGTCTAAAATTTGTTGAATTACAATGCTATTTACGTTCAGTTTTTTTAATAAAAAAGGCAGCACATTTTCGTCTACCTTTGTTAAAGCTTTAAAAATATGTTCGTTTTCTATTTGATTATGACCAAAACTTTGCGCAATTTGTTGCGCAATTTGTATGGTCTCTTGCGATTTTGTTGTATAATTATTAAAGTTCATTTTTTTTATTTCTTAGTTCCACTTTTTTTATATTCGAATAGAAAATGGAATCTCAATTCAATTTTTTGAAGATTTTTCATTTTCTAATTCACTTTTTTTGTTTCAAATTTAGTACCAATTCATTTTTAACAAAAAGAACAGTCATTTTGTCTTGAAAACTCTTGTTTTTACTGACTTTTTGACTGTTTAAAGTTTCTTATCTTTGTTGCCTAAATTATAAAAATTATAAAATGGGTATATTTAACAAGATGTTTGGAAATGAAAATAAAAAGGAATCAAAACCAGAAAAAAAGTCATATTTAAACTGGACTCCATTAACATCTTTAGAGCAATTAGAGGCCATAAAAGAGCAATCTAAAACAGAAAGTGTATTCCTATTTAAACATTCTACAAGATGTGGTATTAGCAGTATGGTAATTAAACAATTTGAAAAACTTTTTACAGAAGAACATCAAAACTTAAAAGTTTATTATTTAGATTTATTAAATTACAGAAATATTTCTGATGAAATAGGGGATTCCTTTCAAGTAATGCATCAATCACCCCAATTAATAGTGGTTAAAAACAGTGTTGCGGTCTTTAATGCTTCTCATTATGATATTACTCAAACTAATTTATCGAGATTTATCTAGTTAAAATTTGGGATAAACCTATTATAAGTCTTATTTTTGTGTCTTAAAATTTTAAATTTTTGGCAGATACAAACACTTCACAAGTAACAACAGGAAAAGAATTATACGGATACCAGAAAGACGCACTTCAAGAAATATTTAAACGTTTTGAAACTGCACCTAAAGATTATCATCTATTATATCAACTGCCAACAGGTGGTGGAAAAACAGTAATTTTTTCTGAAATTGTTAGGCGTTACTTAGAAACTTTTAAAAAGAAAGTTTTAGTGTTAACTCATAGAATTGAGTTAAGCAAACAAACTTCTAAGATGTTAGATGAGTTTGGCGTAACCAATAAAATCATTAATTCTACAGCAAAATTAGACGATCAAGATCAGTTCAATTGCTTTGTAGCAATGGTAGAAACTTTAAAAAATAGACTGAATGATGAAAAATTAGATATTTCTGATATTGGCTTAGTCATTGTAGATGAGGCACATTACAATTCTTTTACAAAAATTTTTAAATTTTTTGATGAATCTTTTATACTTGGTGTAACAGCAACCCCTTTAAGTTCTAACATTAAATTACCAATGTATGAAAACTATCAAGAACTTTTTGTGGGAGAATCTATTCAGCATTTAATAGAAAATGGCTATCTAGCGCAAGCAAATATGTACTCTTATAATGTGGGTTTAACTTCTTTAGAAGTAGGTGCTAATGGAGATTATACGGTAAAATCTTCGGAAGATTTGTATATGAATACAGACATGCTTACCAAATTGGTAAGTGCCTATGAAGAAACCGCTAAAGGTAAAAAAACCTTGATATTTAACAATGGTATCAATACATCTATACAAGTGTTTCACGCTTTTAAAAAAGCTGGATACCCAATAGCGCATTTAGATAACACCAATACCAAAAAAGAACGTGAATTAATTTTACGTTGGTTTCATAAAACACCCAACGCAATTATTACCTCTGTAAGTATTTTAACTACCGGATTTGATGAACCAAGTATTGAGGCTATTATATTAAACAGAGCTACAAAATCGTTAACCTTATACTATCAAATGATAGGGCGTGGTTCTCGTATATTTGGTAATAAAACTACGTTTGATGTGGTAGATTTAGGAAACAACTTTCATAGGTTTGGTCCTTGGGGTGCAGATTTAGACTGGCAAAAAATGTTTAGAGCACCAGACTATTATTTAGACGCCATCCTCTCTGATGAAGAAATAGAAAGTAACTTTAGATATGAGCTACCAGCAGATGTTAAAAAAGAGTTTGCAAAATCTACAGATACTTATTTTGATATGAAAAAGGTATACATAGATACCATAAAAGCAGGTGAGTCTTCTAAAAGAGTATTAGAAAAATCGATTGTACACCATGCAAAAATGTGTATAGAAAATAGTGAAGATGTTTTTGATGCACTTATTTTGGCAAAAATGTTATGTGAAGAAATTGACGATAGAATAAATAGATATGCCAAATGTATTTCTAAAAGTACACATAATTTTGTTACCTGGTTAAAAGACGATTATAGGAAGAAATTGAATGCATACTTAAGAACTAATTTCGATGAAGACTTCGAAAAAATACATGGTTATCCTCCAGAAGAATAGTATTTTAAAGAAAATATAAAAAGTGAAAAAAAATTTTCACTTTTTTTTGTTTTTTGTGTTAAAAAATAATCTACATTTGAAATACTTACTTTAAGTGAAATGTTAAGTTTTTCTTGTTTCGGTAGTAACACACTTTGGGAGAAAGTTGGTTATAAAGCATTTTGGAAATGCGACGAAAAAATTAAGGTTTCTCCTTTTTATTTTCTTCAAGAATTGCAACTTGTTTCTAAGTTGCACGTAGTTTACTTACAAATATTACAGTGAAAATAATCATTTATAATGATTATAAAATGCTACTAAAATATTTTTATGTTTTAGTAAATAAAACAGAACTGTAATATTTATAATACAAAAGTGAAAACAAAATATATAGATCTAATTGAGCAAACTTTCGATTTTCCTCAAGAAGAATTTACAACAGGAAACAATAAACTTTTCTGGCATGGAATTAATTTAATGGAATTAACAGTTAAATATGGAGCGCCACTTAAATTTACCTATTTGCCAAAAATTTCAGAAAACATAAAAAAAGCCAAAAATTGGTTTCAAAATAGTATCGAAAAACATAATTATAAAGGAAATTATTTTTATAGTTATTGTACAAAAAGCTCGCATTTTAAACATGTTTTAAATGAAGCTTTAAAAAATGATATTCATATAGAAACTTCATCTGCCTTTGACATTGATATTGTAAAAAATCTTAAAAATGAAGGTAAAATAAAAGACAACACCTTTGTAATTTGTAATGGTTTTAAAAGAGATCAATACATAAAAAATATCGGTGGCTTAATTAATGATGGTCATAAAAACTGTATTCCCATTATTGATAATTTTGAGGAGTTACCTCTTTTACAAAAAGAGACTAAAAAAACATTTAAAGTGGGTATTAGAATAGCTTCTGAAGAAGAGCCAAAGTTTGAGTTTTATACTTCTAGATTGGGTATTGGCTATAAAAATATCGTTTCTTTTTATGAACGTGAAATTGCAAACAACAAGCAAGTTGATTTAAAAATGTTACATTTTTTTATTAATACAGGTATTAAAGACAATGCCTATTATTGGAACGAACTAATGAAATGTTTAAACGTCTATATCAACCTAAAAAAAGTATGCCCAACTTTAGATAGCTTAAATATTGGTGGTGGTTTTCCTATTAAAAATTCATTGGCTTTTGACTATGATTATGCCTATATGATAGATGAAATTATTAATCAAGTTCAACAATCTTGTCATGAAGCAGAAGTAGAAGTACCGCATATTTTTACAGAGTTTGGCAGTTTTACTGTTGGCGAATCTGGAGCTACAATTTACGAAGTTTTATATCAGAAAAAACAAAACGATCGAGAACGTTGGAATATGATTAATTCATCATTTATAACCACTTTACCAGATTCTTGGGCTATAAATAAACGTTTTATCATGTTGCCAATAAATAAATGGAATCATAAATATGAACGTGTTTTATTAGGTGGTTTAACTTGTGATAGTGATGACTACTACAACTCAGAACAACACATTAATGGTATTTATTTGCCAGTTTATGAAAAAGAGAAGCCTTTATATATTGGGTTTTTTAATACAGGTGCATATCAAGAATCTATAAGTGGTTTTGGTGGTTTACAACATTGTTTGATTCCACATCCTAAACATCTTTTAATAGATCATGATAAAAATGGGAATTTAATTGAGGAAATCTTTAAAGAGCAACAAAAAAGTAGTGAGTTACTTTCAATTTTAGGTTATTAACAAACAAAAAATAAAATGCAAACAATAAAAACATATGCAGGAATTCCACAAGAACATGGAAATTTAGCAACATCAAAAATTGTATTAATACCTGTGCCTTATGATGGTACAAGTACATGGCAAAAAGGAGCAGATAAAGGACCACAAGCTTTTTTAGATGCATCAGCAAATATGGAATTATATGATATAGAAACCGACTCTGAAGTTTATAAAGAAGGTATTTTTTTAGTAGACCCAATTTTAGAAAATGCATCTCCAGAAGCAATGGTAGAAGCTGTGCATGAAACCACAAAAAAGTTTATTAACAGAAACAAATTTGTAACTCTTTTTGGAGGCGAACATTCCATTTCTATTGGTGCAATTAGAGCATTTAACGAGTGTTTTAACAACTTAACAGTGCTGCATATAGATGCACATGCAGATTTAAGAAAAGAGTACGAAGGTACTAAATACAACCACGCTTGTGCCGTTTACGAAGCAAATTCAACAACCAATTTAGTACAAGTTGGTATTAGAAGTATGGATATTTCAGAAAAAAGAGAAATGAATCCAGAAAAAGTGTTTTTTGCACATGATATGGCCGTAAATGAAGATTGGATGGAAGATGTAATTGATCAACTAACAAGCAATGTTTTTATTACGTTTGATTTAGATGCTTTAGATTCATCAATATTTCCAAGCACAGGCACACCAGAACCAGGAGGTTTATTTTATTACGAAACTTTAAATTTTTTAAAACAAGTTTTCGAACAAAAAAATGTGGTTGGTTTTGATATGGTAGAGCTATGTCCAAACGAAAAAGAGAAATCATCAGACTTTTTAGCGGCTAAAATGTATTATAAAATGTTAAGTTATAAGTTTTCTTCTAATGATGATACTTATGATATAGGAGAAGAAAGCACTAATGATAGTCCATTTAGTAAACTATCAAAATTTAAAAACAACGAAGATGAATACTAACAAAAAACCAATTTCAGAATTTATAGAAAAGTATTTTCTACACTTTAATGCAGCTTCTTTAGTAGATGCAGCAAAAGGCTATGAAGATCAACTTAACCAAGGTTCTAAAATGCTGGTTTCTTTAGCGGGTGCAATGAGTACTGCAGAATTAGGTCAAATTTTTGCAGAAATGATTCGCAAAGATAAAGTGCAAATTATTTCTTGTACTGGTGCCAATTTAGAAGAAGATATCATGAATTTGGTAGCACATTCTCACTACAAAAGAGTACCTAATTATAGAGACTTAACACCTCAAGATGAGTGGGATTTATTAGAAAAAGGATTGAATAGAGTTACAGACACCTGTATACCTGAAGAAGAAGCATTTAGAAGAATACAAAAGCATATTGTAAAAATTTGGAAAGATGCAGAAAAAAATGGTGAACGTTATTTACCTCATGAATACATGTATAAATTATTGCTTTCTGGAGTTTTAGAGCAATATTATGAGATAGATATTAAAAACTCTTGGATGTATGCAGCTGCAGAAAAAAAAATACCTATTGTTTGTCCTGGTTGGGAAGATTCTACAATGGGAAATATTTTTGCATCTTATGTTTTAAAGGGAGAATTGCAAGCTTCTACTATGAAATCGGGTATAGAATACATGACTTTTCTGGCAGATTGGTATACAAATAATTCAGAAAATGGTATTGGATTCTTTCAAATAGGAGGTGGTATTGCTGGAGATTTTCCAATTTGTGTGGTACCTATGTTGTATCAAGATATGGAAAGAACAGATACGCCATTTTGGAGTTACTTTTGTCAAATTTCAGATTCAACAACGAGTTATGGTTCCTATTCTGGTGCAGTACCTAACGAAAAAATAACGTGGGGAAAATTAGATATTGATACACCAAAATTTATCATAGAAAGTGATGCAACTATTGTTGCTCCACTAATTTTTGCTTATCTGCTACAAATGTAAAAAATTTATCAATTTGATCACAAACAAGTACTTCTAATTAAGAGTTTTAATAAAATAATATTTTTATTTTTAAAAATACATAGTTTAAAATAACATTCAAATAAATAAAAAATGAAAAGAGTAATTGTAGAATATGCAAAACTAACCAAAGATATTTTAGATATGTTAATCAACAAGTATCCAGATGGTTATGATTATGGAGATATTATTTCCTTTAAAAATGCAAAAGGAGAAACTATTAAAGCTATAGAAGTTAAAACTGCAGATACAATTTATTTAGTAAAAATAAGCGAACGACTAGAAAATGCTATGGAAGAATACGCAGAAGACGAAGAGTTTTTTGACGAGAATGATGATTTTGATGCAAATGATATTGAAACCGAAGATTAAATATTGGTTAAAAATATTTAAACTTCATTTTATCAAATTAAGCTTTTTGAATTAGAAACTAATAAGTATTTAATTAATTTTAAAACATCATAAGTTTCTATATCTTTGAGATAATGAAAAAAATCAAAATCATAGAATGTCCAAGAGATGCTATGCAAGGCATCAAAAGTCATTTTATACCTACAGAAAAAAAAGCGTTGTATATCAATTCGCTTTTAAAAGTAGGGTTTGATACAATTGATTTTGGCAGTTTTGTTTCTCCAAAGGCAATTCCACAAATGCGCGATACCGCTGCTGTTTTAGAAAAATTAGACCTCTCTAAAACTAGTAGTAAATTATTGGCAATAATAGCAAATATAAGAGGGGCCAATGATGCTGTTCAATTTGAAGAAATTGATTATTTGGGCTATCCGTTTTCTATATCAGAAAATTTTCAAATGCGTAATACGCATAAAACCATAGCAGAATCTGTTGTAACGTTAGATAAGATTTTAAATTTAGCAGAAAAAAATAACAAACAAGTTGTTGCGTATTTGTCTATGGGTTTTGGGAATCCTTATGGAGATCCATGGAATGTGGAAATAGTAGGAGAATGGACAGAAAAACTCTATACAATGGGAGTGAAGATTTTATCATTATCAGATACCATTGGTAGCTCTACACCAAAAATAATAAACTATTTATTTTCTAATTTAATTCCTAACTATCCTAAAATTGAATTTGGTGCTCATTTACATACAACACCAGACAAGTGGCACGAAAAAGTTGATGCAGCTTACAAATCTGGGTGTAATCGTTTTGATGGTGCTATTAAAGGTTATGGTGGTTGCCCAATGGCAAAAGACGAATTAACAGGCAATATGCCAACAGAAAAACTACTAAGTTATTTTACAACGCAAAAAGCAGGTACTAATATAAAACCTATGAGTTTTGAAAGTGCTTACAATAAAGCGTTAGAAATTTTTATTTAGTATGTCGTAATACAATCAAAAAATATTAGTTTAAAATACCATTGCAAATAAATTATGAAAACGTTTAAAACATTTTTTTTACTAACAATTCTAATCTTCTTTTTTTCCTGCAGAAAGGACGATCATAAAATAGATTTTACATTTATACAAATAAACGATGTTTATGAAATTGCACCTATTCAAGGCGGTGAATTTGGAGGAATGGCAAGAGTAGAAACTGTACATCAAGAATTGTTACAAGAAAATCCAAATACAATGCTATTTTTGGCTGGCGATTTTTTAAATCCTTCTTTATTGGGAACTATAAAGGTTGATGGAAAAAGAGTGAAGGGAAAACAAATGGTAGAGGTAATGAATGCTATGAATTTTGATTTAGTAGCCTTTGGTAATCATGAGTTTGATGTTTCACAAAAAGAGTTGCAACAAAGATTAAATGAAAGTAATTTTCCTTGGATTTCTGCGAATGTAAAATTAAAAACGAAAAAAGTAGCAATTCCTTTTTATAAAGAGAAAAATGGTCAAAAAGAAGCTATAAAAGAGACTTTTATAAAAGAAATCTCAGATAAAGACGGAACTAAAATAAAAATAGGCTTTATCAGTGTTACTTTACCTTCAAATCCAAAAGATTATGTAGCATATGATAATATGTTTGTAAAAGCAAGAGCTTCTTATGCAGCCATTAAAGATTCTGTAGATGTTGTTTTTGGTTTGACACACGTTAAAATTGCCAACGATAAAAGAATTGCGAAATTAATTCCAGATTTGCCACTAATTATGGGAGGTCATGAACATATAAACTCTTTAGATACTATTGGAAATGTCTTAATTACAAAGGCAGATGCCAATGCAAAAACGGCATATATTCATAAAATTTCTTACAATAAAAAAACAAAGAAAACCAAAGTAATTTCTGAATTAAAAGAAATTAATTCATCCGTAAAAAAAGATCAAAAAGTAGCTGCTATTGTTGATAAGTGGCAGACGATCTTAATATCAAAAATTAAAGAAATTATTCCAAACTCTGATGAAGTAATATTTAGTGCAAAAACACCTTTAGACGGAAGAGATACACCTATAAGAAGTCAACAAACCAATTTAGGAAAACTTATAACGTCTGCCATGTCTTTTGCCTTTGATGATCAAGTAGATGCAGCTCTGGTAAATGGAGGTTCTATTAGAATTGATGACCAATTGAGAGGCAATATAACACCTATTGATATTTTTAGAGTATTGCCTTATGGAGGAGATATTGTAAAAGTGGCAATAAAAGGAAGATTGTTAAAGCGTGTTTTAGATTATGGCCAATTAGCAGCAGGAACAGGCGCATATTTACACAGACACAATGTAACTTTACAAGAAAAAGATTGGTTTGTTGGGGGAGAAAAAATCAATCCAAACAAAACCTATACAGTTGCCTTTTCTGACTATTTATTAAAAGGGTTTGATATTCCTTTTTTATCAGATAAAAACAAAGAAGTACTTTCTGTATATCATCCAAAAGAAACAGAATTAGCGTTTGATATTCGAAAAGCAGTTGTTGCATATTTAAAACAAAAAAAGAATGCTAAATAGCGTTCTTTTGAAACTTACACACTTTATC